>Ga0129324_10000470_pt1 | contig 29415 bp, 23 predicted proteins | sample CPBDNA_7_FD_96879 | JGI IMG/M metagenome (GOLD analysis project Ga0129324, IMG submission 96879) | Freshwater to marine salinity gradient microbial communities from Chesapeake Bay, USA - CPBay_Spr_15_0.2_DNA | ecosystem: Environmental > Aquatic > Marine > Coastal | place: USA: Chesapeake Bay...
CTAATACAGCTTTTACATATGTAAAGTTCATGCTACCTAAAGAAATGCATGTTGATACATATTACAATCAGAAATTCAACCAATGGAATTTCTCCACAAAACATAGACCCCATATTAAAATTGCTGTGGAAGGATTATTCAATACCATAAAGATTGCCGAACTTATAATTGATCCAAATAAGTTTGAAGATCAGAATTATAACCTAAAGGAAGTTCATTATTTATACAAAGAATTAAACTTCATTGATAAAGTTAGTAATAAAATAGTTCTCAATAGCAACACTGACACTAAGTTAGAGATGGACCGCAAATCTGAAAAAAAACTTAATATAAGCCTCAAAAGCAGCAGCGACATTAACTTTAGTGATAGCGACTATATTGGCCATAAATTTAAAAAAATCACTTATAAAGCTGATATAAACCTAGAAACTAAAAGAGCTAACAAAACATACTCCTCCGTTCCATTAATTGACGTAAACCTACTAAACTTAAGTCTAGATAAACATAAAATATCTATATCTGGAGATATTAGAAAGACAAACAACGAAAGTAAAACAGATCTAAAATTAAAGATCTGGGAATGGCAGTCACTGCTTAACTCTTTACTTGAGCAGAAAATAATATCATTGGACAAAAAAGCAATCTTAGATAATGTAATGCAGGAAATTACTGGGAAAGAGAAGAATGAACAAATTGAAACTGAGATATACACTTCAAAAGAAGGGCTTATAAGAATTGGCAAAGCTGATATAGGCACAGTAAATGACTACTTAAAACAATTCATGGTAACTAATTAGGAGAAAATAATATGCCTTTTATTATAAAAGCTATTCTGGATATTGGCCCGTTATTTGCCTTCTTTATTGCGTATCACTTTTATGGAATCATGATAGCAACAGCAGTAATTTCAACTTTCAGCATAATCACAGTTTATGTTTATTATCATTACGAAAAAAGAATTGCTAAACTCCCGCTATTCACAGCTGCAATATTATCAATTTTTGCAATAGCCACTTTATACACTGGTGACTCCACCTTTATAAAACTTAAGCCAACAATTCTAAACTTTTTATTTTCTATAACTTTATTTGGGGGCCTAGCTTTAAATAAAGGATTAATGAAAAATATATTGGGAAGCAAACTAAATATGAACGACGCAGCCTGGCTAACATTTAGCAAGCGCTGGGCATATCTCTTCCTCACTCTTGCCGCCCTAAATGAAATAGTATGGCGTAACTTCTCAGAAGGAACCTGGGTCAAGTTTAAGGTTTTTGGCTTAATTAGCATCACACTTATATTTTTAGTATCTCAGTTTTCATTTATTGAAAAGAATAAAACAGACCCCAACCTTATGTAGTTCTTTTTAGAAAACAACCTTTATATAATATTATCCATTTAAGATTAAAACTATAGATACAAGTATTTTTAGAACTAAGAGTAAATAAATATCCTTTAAGATATGAACCCCATTGCCCTATAAGTACACTAAACCTTTTATTGCCAGACCTATAAATTAACTAGTTATTAACTACTAACATTTACTATTTATGTAGTTAATAATTTAGGGCAATGATATGAAAGAAATAATATATAAAAATATTCTTATACTTGGATCACATATTGATAAAATCACAAAGGGAATAGAATATAACTGAAGATACCTTAGTCATAGGCGATGGAAAAGACACTACATTAAAGAATTAATAGCAAGAGGCGACTTTCATCAATTACATTCTTTAGCACCCAATACTGATATTTCTATCTTAGCACATGGAACTACTATCTTCGGTCAACATATTACTGAAGCTGGAACCACTTTAACCACTTTTGCGTAAGATAGCCGGGTAATGTATGGATACGCCTGGAACAAGAAAAATATGTACGACACAAAAAATAAGTCTTCGCTAAAGAACTCTCTCGATAATATAATGGAAATTGCCTGCCAAACTATAACTCTTTCTTCTGTTGATTCAGAATATATGACTTTTCGCGCCGTAATTCGTCCCCCAAGAAAAATGCTCTATAGCTTAGAAGAAATAGTTGATTATTTTGATAAACAAAGAAATAATGTTATATCAGAATATAATATTGGTAAATCAAAAAATGACAAACTACCTCTAGAATCACCATTTAAAAATAAAAATGGGACCCACCAAAGAAGCATTGTTAATGGCTAAGAAGTGAAGATCAAGATATTTCAACCATCTAATGCTTGGAGAAGATAGTAATAAATTACTATCTTCCAATGAAAGAAAGATGCGCAAGATATAATTCAAAAGCTTCATCAACAGCTTAGAAAAAACAAATAAAAAACAAAAAATGATAGTTAAGAATTTTATTAATGAAACCAGGAACACTGGCATCCCTGCAATACATATGGCCGCTATGACAGGAAACACACACTCAGCAGATCTACTATTAAAGCATGGACTTAAATGGCAACAATATATTATGTTTTGTTAACAATAATAAAATGGCAGAATATCTAATTAGTAAGAATGAAATTAACATTAACAATGAAAATAATGATGGCAAAACCGCATTAAATTACATTTTAAATGACTCTCCTACGAGCACTAGTGATAACAAAAAAACAAATATTGCATATCTACTTATAAAAAATGGAGCAATAATTGATGATAAAGTAATGGATAATAAAATTATTCAAAAAGTTACAAAACGTCTTTTTAAGGAAGCAATAAAAAATAACGACACCAAACTTGTGAAGAGCTTATTAGCGCAAAAAGCACATCATGTTCCAAATAATTTCAATAGTTTTGTAGGCTATTCTGGCTTAGGTGAATATGCACAGAAAAAGTCTAAAGACAAAGATATTATATCGATAATAGAAGATGCTTTACAGAAAGAAAGAGAACCAAACTCTCTGGTAGAACAAAAATTACAGAATCCAGGAAGTGATAAAAAGCTACCAAAAATAAAACTTAATTTAGATCCTTACACAACAATAGTTAGCAGTCAAAAACTTCCCAACAACATAAAAAATAATAAATCAATAGGCCTTAAACAATAATTAACTATAACTTTAGACACTTATTGACTAGTTTGCAGTATTATCCATACCTAAAGTTTCTTTGGTGATAGCATCTATTCCTGTAATTTCTTTTGCACTAGATTCGATTGGATCTTTCATAATATACCAATTAACTTTACCCTTACATGGAGGAGTAATCATATCAGCTTTTTGAAAGTAATATTCTTTGCTAGCGGGCAGTAACCCAGTTAAGTCCCCATCTTCTACTGCAAACTTCTCTGCATCGCTTTTGGTAGTTGAAGCAAGAAGCTTTTCAATAGCAGAATTATATTGCCCTTCTTTAATCATAACTGCTACTATAGCAATATTATTGTCGCTGTCCTGGTGAACAAGGTGAATCACAGCCTTTGCTACCTTATTATTTATTGAATGTTTAGCAGTAACGCGAATATGGAACTCCACTAATTTATAAATGGTCTCGCCAATTTTAACATTCTTAAATTGCATTGCATCTGCACTACTAGTTGCCTTATAGTCAAACACCATGGGATCGCCATTAACTACTAAATCTTCTTCTAGAACTGCTATAACTCCTTTATCTGGTCCATCACTACATTCTTGAAATTTTTTATCTAATTTACTCCAGTGATCAGGAGCAACTCTTCCAACAAAACTCCAAACTTGAGACTCTCCTGCAAATGCAAAATTAGAGAATAGGATCTGAATTAAAACAAAGAGAAAAATTTTACTCCTAGAACTTCCTGACAACATATTACCAACCCCTTTTTCAATTAATGATTACATTAACAGTGTAATAACATTCTCAATAGAAATAAAGCTTTTATTATATTTATATAAGAAGCTCAAGCCGCTTACCTACCAAAGAACTTTTTTAAAGAGTCTTTTACACTAGATGCAGGGATTTGCAACCTAGGTATAGGATTGACATCACGATTACCCACCTGAGATTTAACAACTTTCTTCACATAAGATTTTCCTAATTTAGGAAGCCTAAAAAATGACTTAGATTTAGAAGTAGCTCTCTTTATTATCTCATTATCTACAATTTCTTTATCAATTGTTGCTCCTTTGCCAATAAGATATTTCAATAATTCAACTTTTTTTGAATTTGATATATTTTTGTCTTTAGACTCAACAATATTTCTAACTATTGAAACTCCCTCATCATTTTTACTGTTTACATCGGCTCCATCATTTAAAAAGAACTCTAACGTTGAAACTTTTCTACAATAAAATATTGGAGTATGCCCTAGATTATCTTTTTCATTAAAATCAATTCCTAAATGGAATCTCGCCTGATGCACAGCGCTTAACTGCTTTGCCGTGCATCGTTTAACAAATTCATGAAACTCAGTTTCACCTCTTGTTGTCGCCATCATTACTATAGCATTATTAGAAAGTTCTTTATCAATCATAGCTCCATTTTTGATAAGATATCTTACTAACTCAGTTCTTTTTGTTTCGGATAGGTTTTTATCTTCTGACTCAATAATATTTCTAACTACTGATCTTCCTTTGTTATCCTTATTATTTATATCTACACCGTCTTTTAAAAAATACTCCAAGGTTGAAACTTCTTTACAATAAAATATTGGACTCTGCCCTTGGTCATCTTTTATATCAAAATTAAGACCTTTAGCTTTAAGATTCTTAATAATTTCTACATCTTGTGATGCAAGACATATATGCGCTGCAGTTGTGCCGCCCAATTTATTTCTAGCATTCAAATCAGCGCCCAATTCTACTAAACTATCTACTAAAGAACCTGGATTAGAATTTAATAATGCATAAGATATTAAGTTAAATCCATCAACATTATTATTAACAATCTTTTTTACCAACGCCCCCTCTTTAGAACCTAATGTCTTTAATTTATCAATAAGATTTTGATATTTAGTAAAATTGAGAGTTCTTGATTCTAAGCCATAATAAATATTATTTATAGATGAAAGCTTATTAGACATTAAATAATACCTTAAATTTCTTTCTCTCCATGCTTGCGCTAATTTAATAGCTTTTATAGTAGGTACTTTATATCCTTCTTTTTTTTCACTATCTTTGATAAAAGGGTCTAGCTTAGAAGGATCTATCTTTTCATCCTTATTTTGTCCTTTATTATACTCATTTACTAATCTATTTCTTTCGCCTTCATAATATTTAACTATCTCCTGCACAGTAAACAACATTTGTTTTGGTGGGCTCATTACTAGCTCTGCTTTATCTTTTACCTTAATAGTGAAAGTTTGAGTTGAATAATCCATTATATTATTGAATATGTCCTTAATATCAGCTGAAAGATTTAACTGACCAGAATGAGCTTGCAAAACATCCTCAGGATCACTATGCTTAATTAAAATAGATCCTTTAGCTGCATTTCTTGGTAAAACAGCAGCTCCTCCATAACATGAGATTAAGCTAATATTTAATGCTGTATTTTCAGCATCAAGATCAGCAATCATATTTGACATAAACTCTTCACTCTTAATAACTATATTATGTTCATTGTCTTCAGAGATAACATGATTTCCATCAACAGTATTACCATGAGCTAGAATAGTTATGTTGGTATTGGGAGAAAGTTTTCCTTTCATCGCAATATATCTAGGGTCTTTAAGAACCTCATATAAAGGATTTTTTCCATCTCCTAAAACTAGATTTTCAGGATCACTCATAGATTCGAATTCTGCTACTTCCTGAAATAAGTTACTAAAACCATTACTAACTATATATATTCTTTTATAATCAGGCGTTTTTTTTATCTTTTTTACCGATGTTTTTTTTGCCTTCATTTATAGCCCCTAATAATAATAATTATAATATATTATAACTTACATATTAATAAAACATTAATCACTGCTATGAATATAACAAACTAAAACCCTTAATTTACGGATGCAAAACACTCTCCTTGAGCGATGATAGCAATAGAATAATTAATTTTATTTATGAAGAAAGGCAATAATAACTGATGAGCAAAGAAAGATTTCAATAATGTAGCTATTGAATTTGTATAATTTTATTTTGAAAATAACAACAAAAACTAGATAAAAAAAAAGGCGCTTTTAAAAAAAGCGCCTTTTTAAATTATTCTGTTTCTGTTTTTTTAGGAGGAGTTAGAAATGCTTTTCTAGACTCTTCAGCTTCATTTTCAGTGCGAGCTATGTTTAGATATATAACTGCATTCAAATCGCAATGCAGATGAATATTCACTTCATGCACACCAATATGCTTCACAGGACTATCCAATACAACTCTAGAATGAGATATTTCTTGATTAAATTTATCATTAATCATTCCAGCAATATCTCTAGTTGATACTGAACCAAATAATCTACCATCTTCACCAGACTGGCGAATCACAACAATAAAGTTTTTATCTACAACAGCATGAACACTTTGCGCTTTAACTAATTTATCAGCACTTTCCACTTGCATTTCAGCTCTACGAGCATCAAAAAGTTTCTTGTTTTCTGATGTAGCTCTTAATGCTTTAGATTTTGGTACTAAAAAATTACGAGCATATCCAGGCTTAACCGAAACTATCGCTCCCATTTCTCCAAGATTTTTAACTCTCTCTAATAAAATAACTTCCATATCACTTACTCAATTTCAAATTTTAACTATGTAGCAGAGAAAGGCAATAAAGCCAAAATTCTAGCTGTTTTAATAGCTCTAACTAATTTACGATGCTTGCTAGAACAAACGCCTGTGATTCTACGAGGTAAAACTCTTCCACGTGTAGAAACAAAGCGCAATAATAATTTCACATCTTTGTAATCAATTACTGGAGCCGCATCACCTGTTAAAGGACAGCCTTTTGTGTAGCGACGAAAAAATAATTTTTTATTTCTTGTATCAGATGAACTAGATTTCATTACTTACTTTCCTCATTATTACTTGCTTCGACTTTAGCTGGTCTAGCAGTTGTATCTTCTTGAGCATCAGTTTTTGCGATAGGAGCTGAAGGCTCTTTGCTAATTTTCTCTACTCTAACACTCATATAACGTATAACTTCTTCACTTAATCCAAGTCTACGCTCTAATTCCTTAATTGCAGGAACTGGAGAATCAATAGCAAGCATTGTATAATATGCTCTGTTACTCTTCTTAATAGGGTAAGCTAAACTTCTTAAGCCCCATTGTTCTGTTTTAACTATAGTACCACCATTATCTGTCAATATCTTGGCAAAATTAGTGGTAAATTTTTCAACGTCACTTAGTGACACTTCTTGTCTTGTAATAAAGGTTGTCTCATACAAAGGCATGAATAAACTCTCCCATAAACATATTATTAAATCTTGAATTTTAAACAATACATTTTTTGAATAAATTTGCAAGAGAAGATTTGCAAGATTAACTTCTTTTTTTAAAATAGTTAGTTTTTTTAGTAAAATTGATACATAATACTATAATAGTAATCAATAAAATCACTACAACAATAACTGTAGCTAGCGCATTTATCACTGGACTAATTCCAAATCTTATTCTTGAATAAATAAGCATTGGCAGAGTAATAACTCCTGAACCAGCTGTAAAACTAGAAATTATTAAGTCATCCATGGATATAGTGAAGCATAAAAGCCAGCCCGAAATAAGTGCTGGAGAAATTAATGGCAACGTAACAAGAAAAAACACCTTCATTGGAGAAGCACCCAAATCAAGAGCTGCCTCTTCGTATGCAGGGTCTAATTCCGCTAACTTTGCTTGAGTTAACAAAGAAACATATGTTACTCCAATAACCATATGAGCTATTACCACCGTTTCAAAACCTAATTTTGACGGAAAACCAGTTAACCTATTGATAGTTACAAAGACCAAAGAAATTGCAAAAGCGATAACCACCTCAGGAACCACTAAAGGAATCGGTAGCAGCATAGAAAATATAGACTTACCTTTAAACCCACCTATCCTTTGCAAGGACACACCCGCTAAAGTTCCAATGATAACTGCACCAGTCGCCGAAAAAGCTCCCACCTTAATACTGGTAAAGAAAGCAGCGATCATTTCTTCGTCCCGCCATAACTCTTCATACCAAGTAAAAGAAAACTCCTTCCAAACAGTAATAAGACTTGAGCTATTAAAAGAGAAAACTATTAAAGTAATGATAGGCAGATAAAGAAAAGCAAAACCACATATGGTTATAATATTACTGCAACTAAAGCGCATATCACTATCCCCTATTAAGAATATTATTAACGACCTTGATTGGAGCCACCACTATGATAATCATAAGAATAGTTATTGCAGAAGCCATTGGCCAATCGCGATTCATAAAAAACTCTGTCCAAAGTAATTTACCTACTGTAAATATTTTTGCTCCACCCAATAAATCTGGTATAACAAACTCTCCAATTGCAGGAATAAAAACTAAAATAACTCCGATTACTACGCCAGGCAGTGAAAGAGGAAAAATAATTCTCCAGAAAATTTGAAATGGTCTAGCACCAAGATCAGCTGCTGCTTCAATAATATCAGGTTCAATCTTTAAGAGAGAGCTGTAAATTGGCAAAATCATAAATGGCAGATAAGTATAGACTATACCTACTACTATTGATGTCTGACTATTAATTAATTGCAAAGGTTGATCAATAACGCCCAGCCAAAGGAAAAATTGGTTAAGCAAGCCATTACTCTTTAAAATCATTATCCAGCCATATATCCTAATTAATAGAGCAGTCCAAAATGGAGCCATAATTAAAATAAGCAATAATAATCTATTTTTATCTGATGCTTGAGAAATTGTGTAAGCCATAGGATAACCTATAATTAATACAAAAAATGTAGATATAGCAGCAAGCTTAAGAGAATTTTTAAGGGCTTTAATATAAAATGAATCACTAAATAAAGCTTGATAACTACTTATATCTGGCTTTATTTCCAAACCACCATCTATAAATTGAAATAATGATTTATATGGCACCACTGCAAATTCTGTTGCGCTAAAACTAATGCATAATAGCAACAGGGAAGCCAAAACAATGAACAGCCCCACCCAAATGAAAGGAGTAGTAATAATCCAAAAACGATAACGATCAAATATACCTATATTCATTATTTATCTTCTTTTAACCATAAAGCCACTTCTTTTGCAAAATATGTGATAATAAAATCTGCTCCAGCTCTTTTAATTGAAGTCATAACTTCCATTACACTACGCCTTTCTTCTATATATCCTTGGGTTGCTGCGGCCTTAAGCATTGCAAACTCTCCACTAGGGTGATAAGCCGCTATAGGAATATATGGATATGCTTGCTTAAGCTTATATATTATATCTAAATAAGTATGAGCAGGCTTTACCATTAGAATATCCGCACCCTCTTCAATATCAAGCATCGCTTCTCTTAAAGCTTCATCAGAGTTAGACGGATCCATCTGGTAAGTTCTTCTATCACCAACTTTTGCAGCTCCACCCGCTGCCTCTCCAAATGGCCCATACATTGCAGATCTATATTTAACAGAATAGCTTAAAATAGGAGTTTGATAAAATCCAGCTTCATCTAAGGCTAGTCTAATAGCCTTAACCATTCCATCTAACATCCCAGAAGGAGCAACCATGTCAGCTCCTGCCCTAGCATGACTAACCGCCTGCACTCCAAGCATTTTTATACTTTCATCATTCTCAACATCCATAATCCCATTATGTTCATGGATAATTCCGCAATGCCCCAAGTCAGTATACTGACAAAAACATACATCAGAAATAACTAATAAATTAGGCTCTATTGATTTAATTTTACGAATAGCAAGCTGAACTATTCCGTCTTCATTGTATGAATCGCTTCCTTGATGATCTTTCTTTTCTGGTATTCCGAAGACTAAAACAGCCTTGATTCCTAGGTTAACAATTTCATTTATCTCTTCCTCTAACCTATCGACTGAATATTGAAAAAAACCTGGCATCGACATGATAGGATTCTTTTCGTTTTTTCCATGCTTAACAAATATAGTTGCAACTACATCATTTATTGACAAATGAGTTTGACTAACTAAATCACGTAGCTGAGGATTATATCTTAGTCTTCTTAAGCGTGTATTGAGATTCATATTTCTAACCTTAACTAATATAATGGCCAACGAGGATGAGGTGCAATATTTAGATCATCAATTAACCCAAGTCGAAAACGCTCTACTCCGGCCCAAGCTATCATTGCTCCATTATCCGTACATAACTTTATTGGCGGAGATATAGTTTCCATACCATATTCTAACATCATATTACTTATTTTATTTAAAAGATACTGATTAGCAGCAACCCCACCCGCAATTACTAACTGTTTTACATTAACTGATGCACAAGAGCCAGCCATATTGCGCAGGCGATCAAGCAATATCTCGGCTACGGTTCTTTGAAAAGAAGCGCATATATCAGCAATAAATTGTGGAGTTATATTTTTCTCTCTTGAAATAGCTTGCCTTACAGATGTCTTAAGCCCTGAAAAAGAAAAATCGCATCCCTCCCGCCCTTTCATCGCAATAGGAAATTTATAGGCAAATTCATTACCATCTTTTGCAAGTTTTTCTACAATCGGCCCACCAGGATATCCAAGGCCAAGCATCTTAGCCACTTTATCAAAAGCTTCGCCCACGGCGTCATCTAATGTTCCGCCTAGTTTTTTATATTTCCCTACTTGCTCAACAAGAAGAATCTGACAATGCCCGCCTGAAACAAGCAGCATTAAATAAGGAAATTTAACATCAGAAGTAAGCCTTGAAGTAAGAGCATGTCCCTCTAAGTGATTGATAGCAAGTAATGGTTTATTGATAGCGAAACTTAAACCTTTAGCAAACATTATTCCAACCAATAACCCACCAACCAGCCCTGGACCAGCAGTCACTGCAATAGCGTCTATATCTTTTAATGATGTTTTTGCATCTCCAATAGCAGCATTGACCACTTGACTAATATGGCTCAAATGACTTCTTGAGGCAAGTTCAGGCACCACACCGCCATATTTATTATGTTCAGCTATTTGACTAAAAATAACATTGGATAATATCTCACGCTTGTCCGTGACAATACTTGCCGCTGTTTCATCACAACTGGTTTCAATTCCGAGTATTTTCATAAGCTTAAACTACCTAAATAGTAGCTTAAAGTCAAGAAATTTACTTAATTTACAATCAGTTGTACTTGGAATAGAAAATTATCCTGGCCTCTAGCTCTTGCAACTGCCGTTGGCATTACGTTTATTTTTAGTGCAGGATCAATAGTTGGTTGGTTAACAGCAGGAACTAACGTTTCTTGCTAAGCCGAATTTAGATATCCACCAAGAATATATAGATATTTATTTAAAATAAAACTCTAATCAATTGACATTAATTTGTAATTAATGCATAAATAATCTGTAATTTCAATATTAAGGCATATCAAATGTTATGCGAATATTATTGTTCTTACATATCTTATTATATCATCACTTCGCTATAGCCGGAGCCTGGCTTCAAGAACCTAAGAAATACGAACTCATCTTACAACAAGAATATAAGTTTTTAACCACATATTACACTCCAATCCCAGAAGATGAAGCGCTAGAATCTAAAACATTCTTTTTTGAAATTTACGATGTCTTTTTACAATATGGGCTAAATAAGAAACTAAATATTGGCCTCCAAACTAAATGGCATAACTATAAATCTTATGCAAAATATTATAGCGAAGATACAACTGAATTTGACTTTTATCAATCCAACGAATTAATAATGGACTCATATTTTAAAGAACATGAGAATCACCCCTTTGAGACAAAAATATTTGCTCAAACTCCTTTATGGTCTAATAAAAACTCTATTATATCTTTACAACCAAATATATCTTTTTTCACTCGCAACTTAAATACCTCTATTGGAGCTACAATATTATGTGGCCATAGCTTTAAAGTTGGCAAAAGAAATGTTTTTATTAACTTAGAGATAGGAGTTGATATAAGTCACTCCTTATCGACAAAGTATGAAGCTACTCTTGGTTATGACTTAACTAAGAAATACATAGTAATGCTACAATCATTTAATCGTCAGAATACTAGATATTATGACACAGAAATTGCATATACAGAATATTATAATGATATGAAAGCTTCGTTGATTTATAAATATAATAAATATATCTCTTTGCAATCAGGCTTCTCAACCAATATCACACAACGCAAAAACTATGTCGCCGACTCATTTATAACTACATTAGTGGTGAAACTATAGATGCTAGAAAAAGATCCATCCAACCCAACATTCAATAGTAAAACTTTAACTTCAGAATCTCCTCTAAGAAATTGGATGTATAACAATAGCTTCCTGTATTTTCGTATACTACCTTTATTATTCTTAGCAATATTTATTTTTACCCCTGATATAACAGCATTAGCTCTATATCTAATATTAAATATATTATACTTTGTCTCTCAAATTTTTAAATTAATCTTGATAATAATTAGCAACAATAAACCTCTAAATAAAAAACTTATTAATATTAAAAACTTGCCCACATATACTATTTTACTACCCCTATATAAAGAAGATAAAGTAATTAGAAAACTTATTAAGTCATTAATAAAGATTGACTACCCAACTCACCTACTTGAAATCAAGATACTTATTGAAGAAGATGACCCTAAATCTTTACAAGTCCTAAGGTCAATTGATTTAGCCAGTCACTTTGAAATAATATTGGTACCATTTTCTGAACCAAAAACTAAACCTAAAGCACTTAATTATGGTCTAAAATCTGCTAAAGGAGAATATATTGTTGTTTTTGATGCAGAAGACCATCCACATCCTCAGCAGCTTAAGCAAGTAGTCACCAAATTTGCAAATTCAACATCTAAAACCATATGCATTCAAGCAAAACTCAATTATTATAATCGACATGAAAATCAATTGACCAAACTCTTCTCTATTGAATATTCCCTTCTATATGATTACATCCTCGTAGGCCTTGAAGATTTAGAGATGCCCATACCACTTGGGGGAACAAGCAACCACTTCATCACTAAAGAACTTAAGAAGATAGGCGGATGGGACTCCTTCAATGTGACAGAAGACGCAGACCTTGGCATGAGACTATATAATCAAGGCTATAGATGCTCCCTCATTAACAGCTCAACCCTTGAAGAAGCCCCTATATACATAAAATCTTGGGTAAATCAGCGCGCAAGATGGATAAAAGGTCACATACTCACAAGCTTGTTGCATAGTGGAAAATTTAAAAATCTAGATATCAAACAAATACTGGGAATATATTTTCATCTATATTTACCTAATATAACCTATATCCTATTGCCTATTTATTTAATTATGAGTTTTTTTACAAAAGAAAAACTTATATTTACGTCACTTTTTTATTTAAATATTTTTTTAGGAATATCTATACCAATTTCTCTTAGCATTTTAGTTATACATAAAAAGAAATGGAAAAACATGAAATTAACGATAGCCTTATCTCCTCTTTATTATCTTTTATTTCCAATAGCAGCTATAAGATCTTGTTGGCAGATAGTGACGAAGCCATATCATTGGGATAAAACAGATCATATTATAACGAAATACAAAGAAGACCCATAAGCATTATAGAATATATAATGCCACTCTTAGGCATACTAAAAATAAATAAATTATAATTTATTTATTAACTATTTATTAACATTTATGTGCAATAGTCCCTGGATCGCCCACATTAGTTAGTAGGAATTTAATATGTGCAATGAAATTTGCAACAGTTCAACAATAGGATTTAGCAAAATAACAAATAACTCTTTTAATAGATTCGACAGCGCGATGGATTACATAGAAAATCGCCGCTCAACTTATCACACCAGAAAAGCAGTAAGATATAAAATAACCAGGTTCTTATCTAATACCCTAAATATATGCCCTTCCAAAATGATAAGAATGGCTCTAGAATCAGTTAATAAAATAAACAAATAATGGAGAAATATAGATGCATAAACATTTAAATTATGATAACTTATTTATTGCAAATAATTATAATGAACGGCAGCATGGATAAAACTTACTCTATTAAAGAAAAAACACCTGACTACATACTCAACATTGATTTTGATATACAAGATAAGTCATGGTTAGACAACATAAATGGAATCCAAAGCATAATTATGCTAACAACTAAAGAAACATTTAATCACACTAAGATTAGCAAAAAGGCAAAAGAAATTGAGTTTTCTATAACTTTAGCAAGTAATGAAATCATACAAAAACTTAACTTACAATATCGCCAAAAAGATAAGCCCACCAATTGCCTTTCTTTCCCCGCTCAAGAAATAGATATGAAAAAAATTAATAAAATAAAATTTCATGATGGATTTATACTTTTAGGTGATGTAATATTTGCATATGATGTAATTAAGAATGAATCTTTAGAACAAAAGAAAAGTTTTAATGACCATTTTAGTCACTTATTAATTCATAGCCTTCTGCATTTACATGGATTTAACCATGAAAATGATAATGAAGCTAAGGAAATGGAAAGCCTTGAGGTTGAAATACTTTCTTCTCTAGGAATTAACTCTCCTTATAATTAACAAATAAACGGTAAAACACCTATGCCTGATGGCGAACGAAATATAGTAAATAAAAAATCTAACTTTCATAATATTCTAAATAGATTATTTTCTTTTTTTCAATTCAAGCGCAATAGCTCAGATGAAAATCTTGACATAGATGACTCAAGCTTCGATGACACATCCTTAACAGATTTTCAATCTCTTAAGTCTGAAGATATAATGATCCCTCGCTCTGATATTATTGCAGTGGACTATAACAGCAATCTAAATGAAATTAGTAAAGTTTTTCTTGAAAGCAAGCATACAAGACTACCCGTCTTTAAGAAAGACCTGGATAATATAATTGGCTACATTAATATAAAAGATATATTACCCTATATTATAGAGTCAACAACTAGCTCTGACTTTAATATCAAAGATGTTATTAGAAATTTATTAATTACATCTCAATCAATGAAAATCTTTGATTTACTTGAAAAAATGAGACAAACTCGCACTCATATAGCATTAGTAATAGATGAATTTGGTGGTGCAGATGGCCTAATCACCATCGAAGACCTTGTTGAAGAACTAATTGGAGAGATTGATGATGAGTTTGACTCTGAAGTTAATGAAGACTTCAAGGAAATATCTAATACCAGCTTTGAAGTAAGCGGTAGACTAGAAATTAAGTTTTTAGAAGAGAAATTTAATATATCGCTTAAACACAATGATGAGTACGACACAGTTGGGGGTTTAATCTTATCTATATCAGGGAATGTACCAGAGAAAGATACAATCGTTATTCACCAAGAAACTGGACTTACTTTTGAAATCATGGACAGCGACCCACGAAAAATTAATAAAGTTCTTGTTTCTCTAAACTAGGACTTACTTATATTTATAAATACGAAGGTAAATATTAAAATGTCTGTAAAAAATAACTTAAGAGAAAGAAACCCGAAAAAAGAAGAAATATTTAATTTACTCGACTCATTAACTCCTACCAATCCTGAAAATTCTTTTAATAATCATTTCCAGGAAATATTAAAAGCCTATAACTATAAACATCATGCAAATGAAAACACTGATAATCTTAGATATAATGATGCCACTATAAAATGCCTTATAAGTGCCACTCACATAGAAAATGATGATCAAGAAGAATATTCTATAACAATATCAAATTTAACGATCATGGGTCTTATAGAGGGTGTTTTTCTAGGAATATTTGTTTCTCAACTAGGTGATTTCTTAAAGCTTAAAGCCTTTGCAAGCAATAACCAAAAATTATTCACCACCCTTTCTTTAGGAGCTATAGGCTCTGTCTACGAAATAATTACACATAATAACGCTATTGAAACTAATGACTTCTATGAAAAAGCCTTAATATGCAAAACATCTCATCAAGCTGAAATATCTGGAGAAATAGTAGAATATACTTAATAACAAAAGTTATAATTCTGTTGAGCTATCTACAACTCCAACATAAACAAAATCCGTACCATAGATCTGAGGGCTTAATAACTCAGATTCATCATGTGATAATAAGCTTGCATAGCCAAACTTTGAAGTCCATTGATTAAGAGTTAACTCACCTAGCTGAGTAATATATCTAGTGGCATGAGTGCACTCGCTATCTTTAAAGTAGAAAATTATTGTATTATTACTTAATATTTCTGGTTTAGAATCTAAGACTTGTAATTCTTCAATAATATTTTCAAAATTACTTAAATCATCATCTGGATATTTATTTTTATTATCTGCTATAAATTTAGTGATAGCCTGCTCTTTGCTTAACCCATATTTTATACTAGCATTTATATCACTTGGACTTAGCCACTTGGAAATCCCTAAAACCCACCCTAAACAGTTATACATTGCAAGTATTTCTTCATAAGAAGAACACTTAATTTCTTCTGAATCATAGCAAATATCTTCTGTCGTTAACTCACCTGAATTTAAAGAAAAAGATAAATCTTCACTCTTAGTTCCATTTATATTTACTTGATATTCTGTTGACTGCAGGCAATCATAGGTCACGCATAAATCATCAGAATAGCTCTCAACTTCTGTAAAGCCTTCTCCAATATATTTCATGCTATTAATATTGATATCTGGAAAAACACTGATAATCCCTTTAATATCATCCTTTGTCAAAGCACTTCCAGCTTTGTCAGAAATCAATTTCATCTCCACCTTTAATTATAATACATTTACATTAATTAATACATCGTAGTTACTATAAAAGTCAAGCCTTATGATTAATCTAGCCCTCTATAAAGATATGTCCATCTATCTTTTCCTTGATGTAGGTTTTATTAACTAGCCAATTATGACCAAGCGTAGGTTTCAAGTAGCATTTCAGCCTAGCTAAAATTTTATGAACATAATATTGAACCCATCTATAAATAATATAGAGTGATCATCTTCTACACCTCTTTTAATTAGTATTTATTCTTAATCTCGATAACTAATGTAATATTTAAAATGTCTATTCTTAAAAAAATTCATAATTTACCTATAGCTGAACTTAGTTGATGAATCATATTCTATAAATTATTATCTTTATATTTTTTCCACAAAGTATCTACATCACTAGACCTTAAATGGATCACATTGCGCTTAAGCTTTTCTTTATCCCAATTCCACCATTTAATCTCTAATATCTTTTCTATATCTGGCTCGCTAAATCTTTTTTTAATAAACTTAGCCGGATTCCCACCCCAAATTTCATATGGCCCAATATCTTTTGTTACAACTGCTCTAGCTGCAATCACAGCTCCATCAGCAATTTTAATTCCAGGCATTATTAAGCTTTCAAAGCCTAACCAAACATCATTACCAATAACAGTATCCCCTTTCCATTTATGACCAGGAAGCCCAGCATTATCGATCCCAACTAATGGATGAACAGCAATCCAATCATAATTATGCCCTTGAGTGCCACACATCATAAATTGAGTACCGCTAGCAATAGAGCAATATTTCCCAATAACTAGTTTATCAAGTTTATTTGGATCTGTTTTATTATCAATAATATCTAAATATAATACGCATTCTTCAAAGCTCTTGCCATGATAATAACCAGCATAATATGAACCTTCACCAGCAGTAATATGCTTAGATTTAATATTATCCTTTATCAAGATTGATTCTCTATAGTGATTAAATGGATTGTTCATCTTATATTATTGATCTACTCCCTTACTTAAATCAGTTACTCCTGTTATATCCAATAACTCATCCTCTATCAATGTTAAATTATGCATAGGCTCGTAATCAAATTCTATATCCTTCTCCTTAAAATCAAAAAGAGTTTGGAATGAAAAACCAGACATACTAGTAGCCATCTCTTGATATGCAGCCTCTGATTTCATATTAAAATCATCAGAACCAAATTCTTGGCTAAATAAATATGCATTAGACATAGCGCTATAACCGGTATACATAAGCATAGAGCCACTATAAAATAGTCCAGCATAAGGAATTCCAGTAGCTGCCACTATGGAAGGAAGCGCCATATATGCCGCTGCACTAGCTGTATGCTGCATTGCCTCCATATAATCACCTTGATATAACTTATATGAAACATCAGCAGCAGTTATAAAAGAGGAATAACCATTTACACCACTATATATACTATAAAGATAAGTAGTATCAAGCACTAGCGCCTTAGTATGAACAAAATTAGGCTCATATAGCAACCTAGCTCCATCCGTAGCAGTATCAACAATCTTAAATCCAAGAGTAGCTTGGGCAATAGACTCCTGCAATGAAGGAATAAACTTCTCAAATTCTTCTGTGAACATACTATTGCCTAAGACATCTTGGAATTCTCTTATTTTAACAAAATCTTCATTATCTCCAGATTTATCTGGATGAACAGCTTTATATAAAATTCCAAAGTCCTTTTTATTCCATTGTAGTGGAGATTTTTGCAATACTTCTTTCAGTCCTATAACTTTTGATACTAGAATATATTCTTTAGATAAAATCAATTGAATATCTGCCATTTTTTTTGCATACATATAATTCAATAAATACGCTTTAATATCCGTCTTATCTAATATATTGCTAATAAAGGACTCAAATATATTAATCACAAATCCTTCTTCTTTATAAGAATTTAAGAAAATATTTTCTTCCACAATTTCAGAACAATCTTCTACCCCCTTATGAGATATAACCATCTGTAAATTATGATGACCTAGATCTAGAAGTTTCTCGTAAGAATTTTCATATAGTTTATCAACTCTATTTAAACCATTAAGAAGCATAGATAATATTTGCTCTATATTATCCTCCTTCAATTCAGCTAATATTGATTCTGATACTTCCTCATTTTTGTAAAGATCTAGCACTCTATTAAATCCTTCCTCTCCATATGATGATTTAGCCATATATAACAGCTTCATACCAAATACTGCATTTAATAAATTACTTTCATTATCTTCTGGGTTTCCAAATTTTCGTAAGGCCTCAACTCTATATTCCTTAGGTAAAGATGCTATTGCCTCAGATCTATCATGAAAATCAGTTCTTTGAATTAAAACTTTCATGATAATACAACCATGATCCTTCTTCTTATTCTTCTTACCATTATCATTTCCACTCTTTTTCTTACCCGAAGATGGCCATCCAGTGCATCCAACCTCTTCCACAACAGGAACATTTTCTATAGGACGTTTCCCTATTGCTACAGAAGATCCTATAGCTTCAGCTTCATTTTCTTTTTCTTCCAAAGTTATGGAATCAACATCTAATTCATCATCAAAACTAGAAGTAACTGAAGCCTTGGAATAACGAGCTACTAAATCTTTTCTAATAAGCTTAGCTTTATTTTTATTTTTATTAAAAAACTTAAACTCTTCGTTATATACCCCATCTGCAATATTTTTAATAATTAATTGTGCCAATATAACAGCCAGTTTTTCACCCTCTTCTTTATCCTTTGTTGCTTCATTTACCTCTTCTCCAAAGTTCTGAATAGTATCAACAACAGTATCCATAACAAGATCTTCAGCTAACTCCACCCCAGCTTTAATTCCTACTGCAACAGCTCCTTCAATATCATTTTGAAGACCTAATCTTGCAATAGGATTAGCTAGTTCCATAGCCTTAGCAAAAAAGCCCTTGAGTGATTCATCCATTTCATTAGTATTAAAATCATCTAAATGTAAACTTAAGTAACGAGAAATAATTTCTGCTATTTCTCTCATATTCCCAGGACCATCTGCAAAACGAACAATATTTTCTCTTTTTTCTTTTTGTTCCTCTTCTGCATAGGCATTTATTAGTTTTTTTAAAAACCCTGTCATTAGTCCAAAGCCAGCTCCAACACCAGGAACCACCGCACCGACAACAAAAGCAGCAGCATCAAGAGCCACCTCACCAACTTTCACTACATCACTCTTTTCTATATCATAGTGAATATTACCAGGCCTAAGAACCATAGCTTCAGCATAGACTCCTTCCAATAGCCTCTTGAGTTCATCATAACAAGCATTTGCTAATGGTCTCTCTTCTATCACACTTATTTCGTTGCCAATTTTTTTATCTTTTCTAATAGCAGCAACTGCCAGCATTGAGTCCACATCATAGCTACTTCTACGCTCTAGGTCTCCATCCACAAGCGCTCTTCTATATAAAGTAAATTCTTGACTATCAATTTTCCAGCTTGCTGTAACTCCTTGCTCTATTATATCTGGTACATACTTAATCACAAAATTCATTAAACTCTTAACGCAATCCTTTCTTACAGCCTTCTCTGCGCCTCCTCTTACTCTATTATAAACACCTCGTATATTAACATCGGGCACTAAATCAGATAAGCGAAACACTGACTGACGCTCTTGCTCTCCCATAGCAGCAAATTCCTCTCTACGACTAATAGAGCCTCTTGCCTTATCAATCATTTCCATCCCTTGTTCATATGGAATATCAATTTTCCAACTAAATATTCTTGCCTTAATACCCGTCTCAATATCATGCTCCATCGGACCGAATATATCTCCTTTGAACTCAGCATCGATAAGATCTGGATTTTCTCTATGAGTAGTTAATGTTACTTTTCCGGTAACTGGAGATATAGTAATTTTATAACCCACAAAATGCCCTCCGGTCTCTCTTGTGAATAAAACTAACGAAGCTGATTCTGGATAATCTCTACGGTCATTTGATTCATAAATCCATGCAGACTGCCACTTACCAATTTCAAGTGGAACCCCTGTTAATAGTCCTTTACACTCTCGAACATCTACTGCAGCCCTTTTAATAGCTGACTCAGAATTATAGAATACTGGATTATTTTCTTCATATTGCTTTGCCAGAATCCCACCATCACTTAAAAGAACTGTGTTCGCAATATGTTCTAAATTCTCTCTATTTTTTTCTCCTGTTAAATAATAAACCTTATTACCAAAATATATAACAAATTTTACAGATGAGTTTAGACCTTTTGGCACAACACTCATTCCCCAAGTAGAACTAAATTCAATTATACATTTCTCAATATATTCCCTTTCATTTATTGTAATTTCATTATCTTCTAGTAAAGAATGAATCACTTGTTCCATCATTTGAGAAGCCAAGCTCCCAGCTGCTTTTGCTAAACGTTCAAAGTTTTCGTTAAGGTAAACAAGATTCACTTCTTCTTCATCCATTTCCTTAACTAAAACACTCACTCTCTTGGAAGCCTCTTTATATAAGATATTTAAACTCTCGTCATCATCAGTTTCAGAATCATTCCCAACAATAGTCAACATATTTTCTATATTTCCTGCCCAACAATCATTCAAATATACAGTAAGTTCTTCTAAACATTTTTTTGCAAATTCTTTATCTACATTTATGGAGTTTTCGAACATACTAGTAAATACAAGTTTCACTAATTTAAAAGAAAAATCCTTATCTATTTTATTAAATGAATTATCAAGAAAACTAAACTCACCATTATCTATCCCCATTGATTTAAATAAATATTTAATTTTCATCACTGAACTAATATGACTAAGCTCATCAACACCCATTACATTCAACATATGATTTATTATTTCTATCCACGTATCACTTGGATTTAGCTCACGTAGATTCTTAAGCATATTTACTAAATCTTTTTTTCCAACCTTATTTAGAGATTCCACCTGCAGTTTTTTAGTTACTTGCTCTACCACAATCTCTCTAATATCTGAGGAACTATCTTGAAGAAACTCAACTGCATTATTTAGACCCATAACTCCAACAACCTTATGTATAGCTACAAGTATTTCACGTTTATCAAGGTTAGAACTCAGCAGAATCTTTAGTTTGTCTAAAATCTCGACTAATAACTCATCTCCAACTTGTTCATATTCTACAATTTCAGCAATTATACCTGTAGCATATGAATATCCTTTGGTTTCAGCATCGAGAAACGGAAGAAATAACGGCACTTGATCAACAAATGAACTCCAATCCTCTAAATTTTTTAATATTTTATTTATCGAGTAAACTGAACTCAATTTTAAATCTTTATTATCTAAATGAATAAATAATTTAGATAATAAAACATTGCTTTTATTAGCATCAATCACTTGCTTTGTTGCAATTTTACCTAGTGAATAAATTGCTAAAGAAGCAATATTTAAATCAGGATGATCTACTAAGAGCAATAGAGAATCTAGCATTTCATATGCCAAATCTTGATTGAATATAGCTATTTCAGCAATTGCATTCTTTAAAACATCTCTATCACAAGTATCTTCCTCTAGCATCACTCTATATAAAGCGAATAAATCCTTAGCTGACTCATCATCAGCTGCTTTAGTGATCTTAGTAAGAAGCAATATAATATTAGTTTTTATCTCTTTATTAGCATCACTTTTTGCTGCAATCTTTATTGATTTAAGTACTCTCACCAAAGCATTTATTATCAGTGATTTGAGATCCGAATCATCTTTACACGTAATATATACTGCAGAAGCGGCATTTTTATGGAACTCAACTGATTCAGATTTATGAAGCATCTCGATTAAATGATCAAGGAAATCATACCTTTCATCAAGGAAATCTTCTCCGTTATTAGAGAGTAAATTAGCTAATATAATACCTAAATCATTATTCCCATCACGCATTATCGGCATTAATTTATCTATCATCTCTTTAGCTAAAGCACTTGAAAGCTTTCTAGATGTTAGATAACTTAAAGGCTCAATAACAATAGCAACCTCATCTTTATCAATAGCTGCAAAGAATATATCTATAGCTTTATCAATTACTTCTTTTTCTCCATTTTTTGCCACCCTTGAAATCGCAATATAAACTGAAGAATATTTTCCTTTAAACCCTTCCAAACTGGAAATCAGCATATCTCCTAATTTTAAATCAATATCAGTAGCAATAGCAGCAACTGCACTTATAGCCTCTATAATTTTATTCTTATTATCGGCCAATCCTAATAAACGATTTAAACCAGACAATATAGGGCCTGCGAACTCTGTTCTAACCTCAACTCCAGCATCAAGTACAGAAATAATGGCTTCAACAACTTTAGTACTTCTTAATTTTAATTCTGTTGTCATTGCATTGCTTATAGCAATCTTGGCATCCTTCTCTAAATTATTAATTATACGCTCAAATATAAGTTTATGGGTTTCCTCACTGCTAATAGATAATATTCCTCCTATAGCTTTAGGAATATTTCCATTAGCATTACCACACTCATGTAATAACTCAAATAAACGAAATAAAGACATCTTATCCATATCATTATTTCCAGCAGCAATAATTTCTTTTACCATTCCCAAAACTAAATCAAATAAATCGATAGAATCATCAAAACTTAAGGAACGATAAAGTGATATGCTTTTATCTGGAGAAGATTCCTCATGTTTAATTGAGTCAAGTAGAAGCAAAGGAATAAATGCATCTAAGGACATATCTATCAATTCATTACCATGCCTAACTACTATATCTTTAATTAATTCATATAATTCTTTATTATCTCTTTCTTCACTAAAAGCTGCTAATAAACCAACTAAGATAGATTTAGAAAATTCTATATCATCTTTGTAGGTTATAGTAAGAACATTTATTAGCTTAACCGCGCATCCCTTTAGCTCTTCATAACTAATGAAATGGTTAGATTTTTCTAATATATAAGACATATTTTTTGAAGAAATAGAATATTTCTGAACAACTATCATTTTCATAATAACCGTCATAGACGCTTCTATTATTTCCCATTTCCTATTACCATTTATGTTTTGCAATAATACTTTAAATAATCTATCATTATTAATATTACCAATAATCGTTCCAGCCATTTCTAGCATAGATACTTCTTTTTTATCTTCTTCAGTTAAGGGTGCAAAACTATGAAAAGATCGAGCTTGAGCAGCGATCCTTAATCCACCATGGCCATCAATAATGCTATCAAGAATAGATTCACTATTAACAAAATTTCTTTCTATTACGCTCCAAAAGTAGGCATTCATTGAATTATCCCAGAAACCACTTTTATTTATTTCATATTTCCAAAAATTAAAATTCTTTTGCACCACATCATTAATAAACTTAACTGACTCAGCTAAATTAGGAATTCTTGGGTCAATTTCTCCATCTTCTCTTACCGCTTGTCTTAATATATTCATTAATGTAATTGCTCTATTTCCATCTCCAACTACAAATCTATTAGGTATATTACATTGTATTGCTTCATAAAATATTGTAATTGCTTTTTGACTAGAATTATCTTTAGCTAATATTCCTGCTGCAAATTTAAATAACATAAGATATTGAAAGTCATTTCTATTATCAGCAATAAAATTTGCTGCCTTCAGTCTTATTTCTTCTTCATCACTACTTAATCTTGTAACTAACTCACTTGCAGCTAAAAATGCACAAAGAGTAATAGATTTTATTTCAAAAAAATTGTCTAATAAATTATTTGCAGCAACTTCTTCTTGTTTGCTCACCACTCTTAAAGCGCCAAACTCATAAAAGTTATCTATTGTGTATGATGAATCTTCAATTTTTTCTCTAATGATTTGATCGATACGCCTCCCGCTTATTTGGCCTGTATGACCTACTTCATAAGCTATTAATTTAAGAATAGACATTTCCGGTAGCTCTAATGCTGTATTATCACTAATAGACTCAATACCAACATCCTCTTTTTGGCTTATATAAATTTTAGACATTAAAACTACAATTTTTTCAAAAACTTCACCTACTGTTGAAGCAGAATCAAGCTTTTCTGCATCTTTAGCTTCAGAAAGAACTAAAATCATCATTAGCATCATTGGATTTTCAGCCATCTTTGCAATAGAAGGATTATTTCTTAAGACATTAAACAAGTTTTGCTCCATGCTTTTATAATAGCCTCTAATTGCCGCAGATAATGCTTTATTATTAGTAAAGCTATAAGGATTCACTGTATTTTCATCTAATAAACTAGCACCTACAAAATCCTTAACTCTTATAAGTTGATTTATTATCTCAGCTGCACTTGGTTCTCTCGAGGCACGTAAATTTTCTATTAAACCTTCTCCAGAATTATTAACATTAGCTTCATTATCAAAATATTCTGCAGCTACCTCTATTAGATTATCAGCCTGGCTTGAGTAATATCCTTGAATATATACAGTGACCTCAGATGGATTTAAACCTATCACTCCAATTTTATTAGGAAAGTAATTTTCTTGCCAACTCAATAAGATATTTGGCCGAGTGGCTGCGACCACATTATCTCTAGGAAATAAATCAAGGAGGACATCAGTTGCAAGGAGTTGATCCTCATTAAATTTAGTAGATGGATTATCAGTCCATAAATGAGCTACAGATTCAAGACCATCAACAGCAAATAAAATATTTCCTTTGAGTGATGGTTCATTTAATATTTCGATAACCTCTTCAAGACTTAGACGATTATCTCTCTGAGTTATAGACTGTCTAAGAACATGATGAATAAAACATGCTAATGGCTCATCTAAAATCTTAGTTCCATAAGCAGTCTGCCATCTACTTAAAAGTAATTTAGCATTTATTTCAAATGCAACTTTAAACTGAGTAATCTCCCCATTCGCCCATTTTTCCATAATTTTAGCTAATATCGTAGACTTACCATCTCCTGCCTCACCATAAAACATGGTATTACCATTAGTCCTTTCATGTATATCTTTTAATACGTCTGCAAGCTCTACTGGAAGTTCTCCCCCCGCCACCAAAGAAGGAGATGCATGACAATTCTTAACTTTTTGAGTTGGAATTGTTGGACTGTTAAAAATCTTAGGTAATACCAACTCTTGGTAATGTTTTGTAAGTTTTGCTACTGCTACTTGAAGTTCTTCTTCTGTCATGATTCTCTCCGGATGTTGATTACGCATTATTTCGCGTATCAGTTTAGCTCGGAGAGGGTTAATTATTCATTAATAGAATGGATAAATAAAATTTTATATATTAAAATGGCTTCTTCATTATCAATACAGGCCAATTATTATCGTCAATTCTTTTTTCTAAGATGAATCCATGCTTCACGTGAGCATCCAAAACATCTTTTTCCTGCGATAGAATAAAGCCAGCTAAGATTAATAATCCATCTTTTTTTAAGTGTAAATATGCATCTCCTGACATCTCAATTAATGGTGAAGATAAAATATTTGAAGTGATTAACTGATACGGGGAGTTTTTTCGAACCAAAGAAGAATCATATCCATTACTTTGTCCTGATTCGATAGACTGAGCTGAGTTTATTTTTACATTCTCCCCTGTAACTAAAGCAGCTTGCTCATCTATATCTACTGCAATAATCTTGGAATTCCACAATTTAGCCATAGCAATTGCAAGTATTCCAGATCCACACCCCATATCTAGACAATTATCAAACTTTAGATGAGTTAGTTCAGACAGAGCCACTAAACAATTGCCTGTTGTTTCATGCTCCCCTGTTCCAAAAGCCCTTCCAGCATTCATCTCAATTGATATCTTATCTTTAGGAAAATTATCCTTATAATAAGATGAATGTATATAAAACTTTCCTGCATTAATTGGGATAAAATTCTTTTGCGTTTCACTAACCCAATCTTTATCATCAACTGTAGATATCAAAACCTCAGGATAATCTATATTAAGAGCTTCTGCTACAAGAATAATCTCCTTTTTAATTTGAATAAGATCAGGTTCTTGCTCAAAATATATCTCTATTTGCCATAAATCTTCTGGCATACTTTCAACAGTTCTGCTACCCTCTTTTTCAAAATAGACAACATTACTTGAAAATTTCTCAAAAGCCTCAATAAATTGTTCTAAATACATATATTTTGTATGCATTTGTACTAAGAAGGTCACTTGAGATTGCTTAAAAGGATTATCGTCGAACATAAATTATTTACCTTGATTGGAATTAGCATTGGATTATAGCAAAAAGATTATAGATCAACAACATGAAAAAACTATACTAGATAATGGCCTAACCGTTCTCAGCATGAATAAAAAAGATGTGGATTCTATTTCTATTGAGATTTGGGTTAAAGTTGGCAGCAGATATGAAAACTCTTCTATAAGCGGATTATCCCATTTTATTGAACATATGAACTTCAAAGGCACATCCACTCGCTCTGCACAAGATATAGCTGAAGAGATTGATGCTATAGGTGGATACCTAAATGCATATACCTCGAAAGAAAACACAGTTTATTCTGTTAAGGTTTTAAAGGAATACTTGCCTCTATCTATAGAAATACTAAGTGATATTATTTTTAATTCAGTATATGAAGAAGAAGAAATTGAGCGTGAAAAGAACGTTGTATTGCAAGAGCTAGCGCAAACAGAAGACAGTCCTGAAGAAATAGTCATGGAGAATTTTTCTGAAATTTTATTTTCAAATCAAGCTTTAGGCAGAAGCATATTAGGAACGAAAGATAATATTTTATCGTTTAGTCGTCAACAAATAATTGACTTTGTTAAAGAATATTATACAGCACCAAGAATTATCATTTCTGCAGTTGGTAATCTAGAACATAAAGATTTAGTTGACCTAATAAATAAAAAACTTAAGCCATATGACAGCATTCCCTGCAAAGAACATGACATAGCTCAATATACAGGTGGCCTAAAACTTAAGCTAGATAATGATCTATCACAGCTTCATTTAATAATTGGCTATGAAGGAGTTAATATTAATTCAAAAGAATATTATGTTCAAGAAACATTAGCGGGCATTTTAGGAGGAAGCATTTCTTCTAGACTATTCCAAGAAATGCGTGAAAAAAGAGGACTTGTATATTCAGTAGGTAGTTTCTGTCAATATTATCCTGACACCGGAGTGTTCGGCATCTGCCTTAGCTCCTCTAGTGAAAAACTCCCTGAATTATTAGAAATATTATCAGAAGAGTTAAATAAAATAACCCATAATATAACTCAAGATGAAATCAATAGATGCCTAGCTCAAGTACGCGCCTCTCTCTTCATGAGCAGAGAAAGCATTGATAATTTAGCATCAATTTTAGCAAGTAATTATTCTTGCTATGAAAGATATATCTCACGTGAAGAAATATGGAAAAACTATAAGTTCGTAACCACAAGTGATTTGCATGACTTAGCTAAAAAAATATTTAGTAATAAAAATAAAATAACTATCTCATCTCTAGGTGATGTTAATATAATACCAGAGCAGTCGAAACTTTTTGAATTATTGAGTGTAAAATGAAAATAGCTACTTGGAACGTGAACTCAGTTAGAATTCGCTTGAGTCACATTGAAAAACTTGCAATCCAGGCCAAGCCAGACATCATTTGTTTGCAGGAAACAAAGGTTGTAAATAATGATTTTCCATTCAAATATATTAAAGATCTTGGCTATAAATATATTGAGCTTCATGGTGAGAAGTCCTATAATGGAGTCGCTATTTTATCTAAAATTATGCCTGAAAGCTCCTTCTCTGTTAATTTTGTTAATGATAAAGACCGTCGACATGTAGCCATCAAACTTTATAATGGCCTTGAGATTCATAATTTTTATATTCCTGCTGGAGGTGAAATCCCAGACCCTCTGATGAATCAAAAATTCAAACATAAATTATCCTTTTTCGATGAAGTCACAGATTGGTTCAAAACTAATAGATCAGAAAAAGATAAAATAATCTTACTTGGAGACCTTAATGTGGCTCCACTAGAGCATGATGTTTGGTCACATAAACAATTACTTAAAGAAGTCAGCCACACACCCATAGAAGTGGAAAAGATGGAAGCCCTACAAAAATCTTTGAACTGGCATGATACAATCCGTAGATTCACACCGGAATCTGAAAAACTCTATAGCTGGTGGAGTTATAGAAATCATGACTGGAGAAAATCTGATAGAGGAAGAAGATTAGACCATATTTGGGCAACTCCAGCTATTGAAAACAAGGTAAAAGCAGGTTATATACTAAGAGAGATGCGTGGCCTTGAGACCCCTTCAGACCATGCACCAGTTATCCTTGAGATTGACATCCCTGAGTAACCCTCAGCTAATTCTTGATAGTTAATTTGTTAACTTATTTCGTACAAGTATTGACATATATTTACAATTATGCTATAACTCGCCCCATCAAGCATCAATAATTAGACTTGGTAGATTATTAATAATTAACAGGGCAATAAAAATGAAAAATAATTTTTTATAGCAAGAAGATATAACAAATAGCTGCCTTACATTAGAATCTAAAACAGACTCAACGTATAATAGCTCTTCTATGAGCTATACTTATACCCAATATTATGAAAATAATACTACCCTACCTTCAATTAATTTTGAAGATCACGCTAATGCTGTCGCTTACTTTAAAAACATAACAAGCTCAATCACAGAATATTGTAGCCCTACTTCAATGTACACTGTAAGATTCAATACAACAGAAACAATGAATGAAATAGCTACAAACTTAACTGGA
>Ga0129324_10000471_pt1 | contig 29408 bp, 14 predicted proteins | sample CPBDNA_7_FD_96879 | JGI IMG/M metagenome (GOLD analysis project Ga0129324, IMG submission 96879) | Freshwater to marine salinity gradient microbial communities from Chesapeake Bay, USA - CPBay_Spr_15_0.2_DNA | ecosystem: Environmental > Aquatic > Marine > Coastal | place: USA: Chesapeake Bay...
AGTTCTTCTTCAAGAGAAGTAATCAGTTAATCAGACACGTCATTGTCTTCTACCGATACTGACAACAAATCATCCGCTGTAATCAAAACAAATTTATTAGTAGTAGAATCATAACAAACCATTTGCCCATCTTTTGTCGCATCCAAAGTACCAAAATCAACGTCGCCCATTTCACTGACAATTGATGGTTGTCTAACAGACTGTGTTGATATTTTTTTTACCGCACCTTTTTTTGCAATATTAGAAGTGGATTGTACCTTTCTGATTACTGCCATTGTTTTAAGTAGTAATGCCTGCTGTTACGAGTGCCATTCCCTCTACTAATCTGGATACCGCTCCACTTCCAGACGTTAACCTCACATCATAAAAGTATCTTCCTGGTTTTAAGTTTGTAGTGACACCAGATGTCATTGCTATAGAAACTTCTCCAGTTGCTCCAACAATATTAACTGTGAATGCTGTGGAATCAGTTGCTTCAGAATGTTTTTTTATTTTAGCGGCAGCAGAATATCCCGCAAGATTTGATGCAGATCCGTCATTCTCAGTAGAAACAAATGTTTCCGAGAAATCCGAACCCTGCGGGATTGTTATATTGATAACTGGATTAGCTGCCATTGATCTTTTTTAACTATTTAGTTTTATTGTCATTGGCCGTATCTTTAAGTAACTTTGCTAATTCTGCGGTTGAACCAACAAAAAGAGCATTAGTGACATTGGTTGGATTTTTAGTCTTTGTTTCCTCAGTAACTTCTTTCAGTTCTTTTTGAAGTTTCATCAATTTATCTGTCGCATCGGCAACATTTTTGATAAGTTGACCTGCAACCTCATATGCTCTTGGCATTTCACTTTCTTGAGCTAATTCAAGAATACCATTCAATGCTTCTTGCCCCTTTTCTATAATTGAATATAAATTTCCTCTTGTATATTCATAGTCTTTAATTATATCTTCTTGTCCTTTGCTTTCGACAGGAACAAGTTCAGACTTTTCAACCTTAACATCAATCATATTGCTTTCGATGTTGAATGTATTATTTAAATCTTCAAATTTTTCGCTCATAAAATTAACCTATAGAACCACTAAATCCAAAATCGTCACCACTTGGAATTATTGCATTATCTGCAGATGTAATTGGTTTTACTGCGGCACCAGTTAAATGAGTTTCAATGGTTGTTCCATCTCGTCCACGTTCTACTGTCAATGCCGTTCCTTGAATTGCAGTGACATACATTTCCTCATTGTCGATGTCAATGTAAGTTTTTGTTGAGATTGAACTTGCATCTGCAACGTTAATAATCGTGTCCGATATCGTAACATCTTTAGATAAAGTTGTGAGAACAGTACCAGTGTAATTTTGGATTGCTCTTGGACTTGCACTGTAAGTAAGTTCTCGTGAAGCATTTGTGGTGTCTGTTCCGGTGAGGTAACTGACAGTAGCACTTCTGATGATATCTGGTGTTGCGGTAGAAATAGGACCAAACAGATATGTTTTTGCAGTGAATCTGAGAGTATATGTTAAAACTCTACGAGTTGTAAAATCACCCTCATAATCATCTTGGAAACTAACACTTTCCAGAACGATTGGTATATCTCTTTTCTCATTTATTCCACTTTCAACAAGAGTAACCGTGAGACTGTATGCTGGTTGGAAATATGGTAAAATTTGCTCTACAATTTGTAGTGCATCATCATTTAATTTTGTCATGATGCTCAGTTCAAATTGCATATTGTATGGGACAGGCATATAAGCCTTTTTTGTTATTGTCCCATCAGTAGCATCTTTTATAGTAAATTGTTGAGTCGTTGTGACTTTTCTGGATGGATCATAAACAATTCCAGTAAACTCAAACGATATTCTTGGAAGAGAAATTGCCGTAGATTTACTTAGGTTTGGAGACTGCTCCAATCTTGCTAGGAATTTCTGAGTCGGTCCATACGCAAGAGGAACTTTAATCGTGCTTACAACAGCATCTGATGAATTTGTATGCTTAATCGTTATGTCATTAAATAACGTTCCAAAAGCAATAACAGTCTTCCTCAAAATTTCGTGATAAAAATATTCAAACATTTTATTTTTGCATATGTGACCGGTTAACTTTTATTTATGGTTGACCGAATGGATTGGTTTCGCTGAAATCAAGAATACTGTCTGCTTCAGATTCAAACTCCCTATTTGATGCATATCCATCATCAGTAGGAACATTATCAATCAATCTTAATCTATAAGACGCAGAACTTGCAGATCCAACTATATTTTCTCCAACAACAAATTCCCCAGTAATATTTCCAATTTCCATAATATTTGTTGATGAAGTCCAAGTACGGACTCTTGCTGTGGCTCCACTAATAGAACCTGTTATAACTTCATTGAATGAATATGTCCCAATACCAGACACAAATCCAGAAGTAAATGGTGAAGCAATTGTAATTGTTGGTGCCACAGTATAACCTGTACCAGTATTTGTAATGTAAATTGCAGAAATCGTTCCAGCAGCACTTACAACAGCAGTTGCAGCAGCAGATACTGTTGATACACCAGTAAATGTAATTGCTGGAGATGAGGTGTATCCCGAACCTGGATTGGTAACTGTGATTATACCAACAGCATTAACAGAAAGTCCCGAAGTTGCTGCGGCTCCAGATCCACCTCCACCAATAAATTTGATGCCAGGTGCAGCAGTATATCCGGCACCTGGATTAATAATGCTAACACTTTGTACAGACTTGGCGGCAGGGTTAACATTATCTGTGCAAACAACTATTCCCCCGATCATATTTGCTGTTGCTATACCAGTTGTGCCACCAGAAGGAGCAGATCCTATACCAACCGTTGGTGTGCTTGTATATCCACTACCACGATTAGTAATTGTAATAAACTGAATTGCTCCACTCACAAGTGCTGTGGTTGCTGTTGCCGTACTACCAGAACCAACTAAAGTTAATGTTTGAATTGGGCCAAGAGCGCGATATCCATCATCCAAATCAGTTCCAACACCAGTAAGAACATCATCAATTTCATCAACACCAGTATCAATTACCTCATCTTCATATTGGAAGAGTTCACAAGAGAATTTATAGACATAATTTTTTTGAAGTTGATAGAATGGTTTCTCATGTTCGACATATTTAATTTCAAAAAGTCTGTCTCCAAGTGGAAAATAAATTAAATCACCTTCTTTTGGTCTTGTTGATATTTTTACGTTACTCTTTCCTTTAAGTTGCGGTGAAATATAACTTTCAAATCTTTCTTTTGATATGATTAATGTAATTTCGTTGGTTGCCTGTATACCAAATTTTGTTAATAATGTTGGATTTTCGGCATATCCGTCATAACTTTCAACATAGGCTTCGATTGGAAAAGCAACATCAAATTTTGATTCAATCACCTCCCTCATAATGGTTTTTTCAGTTATATACTTTCGAGGAAGATAATGAACCTCAACACCATACATCCTCAACTGTTCGTTGATGAGATCCTGAACTAAATTTTGTTCTCCAGAAGAACCTTGTAGAAAAAACGGATTTAGCATGGCTTATCCAATCATATCCAAAGGAGGAAGTTCATAAGTATTTGACATTTGTTCTCTAATTATGTCTAAATCCTTTTGTGCATCATCGTATATTTGTCTACCGTTCAATTCAATTCCACCCGGCAACTTAACCCCCTGGAATTTAATTAAATTTTGACCCCATTGTCTTTTAACAAGAGCTGTCAAATATCTCTTAAGAAACGAATCATTCCAAACTCTGCTGTAATCATTTGGGTCTAACAAGCGATAACAATCTATAATTAAATAATCACCTACATTAACACTTCCCCAATCAATGTCAAGATACAACCTGTCTTGTCTCTGATTAAATCGAATTTGCTTTTCTGTAGTAAGTAAAAAGTCTAGATCAGAAAGATATCTTTTTGTCATTGCATACGTTAAAATCTCAGTAGATCCCCAATAGTAAATATCATTCAGGAATAACTGATATTTAATACTAAACATATTATTTGTTGTAGTATTAGTTCCATCAAAATGATAAACCTTTGTTACACCAATAATGGATGATGGAACTTGTAAAAAATTACTATTTTCTTTATATGTAAAAGTAGTTGCTGTTCCAACAATACTTGTCGTTGCGGAAGTTGTTACAATACCTACTGCAGAATTATTTCCTGGGGCTCTACCTCGATCAATATCAGCCTGAGTAATTTGGTATTTAAGAAAGGTTTGTGTGACACCATCAAAATGTCTTTCATGAAAATATTGTAACGCATCATCAACTAGATCATCAATTTGCTCATCGGCAACATTAATTTCCAACACTGGCGCACCAAGTTGCCTTTTGCAATATGAAATTAATTCTGCCCTATTGGATGGTTGCGCCATTTATACAAAACCTCTCCTAATATTTATGGAAACAATAACAGTTTAACCCCTAGTTTTGGGTTTAATTTCAGATAAAACCTCTTGTTGTTTGTAATAAAGTTTGCAATAAGATTTTGCAATGTTTCTCAAAGTTTCTTGATCATCACAATCGTCTATTACGGATGCAATTTTGAAGTATTCAAAACTCTTCGATAAATTTTCTAGTTCAATGTCATCAGGATTCATCGTTTGCTAATCTCCGCAATAAATTTTTAATTTCATTCAAATCATCTTTCATATTAGCAACATCAGACTCTAAATTTTGTATTCTTTGTTGCTCGTTTTCTTTTGTTTGTTTTCTAGACATGTACTGCTCATATTCATTTCTATTTGTATTAATAATACTGTTTGTTCTGGGATCCCTGACTAGGTGATCCCTTCCCTTTACTTTAATGTAGTCCATGTTATGCAAGAGTAATTACGCGCAACTCCTTAATTCTTGGAGGATATGTTTGGTTACTTGAGGTAAGATTGATTTTAATTCTGTAAGATTTAAAGTCTGGAAGATTTGTAACAGTAAATGTATACTCTTTAAAGTCTAAATCTAAAGAATCAAATGTTCCCACTGCGTTTACTTTTGAAATGAATGTATCTGGTCTACCATCACTTTCAGCAAGACTGATAACATCACCTCTGGTGTCCAAATTATTGTATCCAGGGAATGGTACAAAAATTGGTTTAAAGTTAGCTTTGTCGCCAATTGCATAGAACACTCTAATATCAGAGAATTCGTTAATGTGTGCTGAGAAGAAGACCTTAATAGAAGATGCGGATTCTTGTAGGTTAATTTCTTTGGACAAATACTGACACGCAGTTGGATCAGTTTCAAAAGAATTTACTCTATTATCAATCGCATAATTTGAAATTAAATTATCAACTCTGTTTGAAACAAGAATTGCACTCATTCTTTGAGTGTCGATAACAGGGCTTAGTCTATCATCTACTGTGCTGAGATTTAGTCTCATACCAAGTGATCTATCTCCAGGAAGGTTCTGGATTTGTGTATTGTTGGTCTCATTGACTCTCGATGCAATAATTCTTGGAGAACTCAGATAGTTTGTTCTATTTAAATTGATTGGTTCAAATCCCTGATCGATGAATGGAATCTGAATTCCTTGACCACTACCAGTGTTAACACTTGATCCAGAAGTTGTTCTAAGTTCTGCAGTGAGATTAGTTCCTTGGACGGTTGTGTTTCCAATAATTGGCGAAATAATTTCAAATGGCATATTTTGGGAGGCTCTGATTTCCTTTCCACCAGAAGACTTAGTTTCATTTACATATAGTCTTGGGAAACTCAATCCATCTGTTCTTGCAACTCCAGCAGAAGCCATATCGAGTTTGATATTATAAGAATCAAACGTGATTGGATTTGAAACTGTGACATCACTTAAACGGTGAGTTTTATTAATTCTTCTGAGAGAAACTCCACCAATTTCATACTTATAAACAGGAGTTCCTGCAATATAATTCTTTCTCAAAGTTCCATCAATTCCACGAGTAATTCCAGAAATAACTCCTCCAGAAGCACTAGTATAACTAATGATTTCTTCATCAATCAGAATATATCCAGGATATGTGGTTCCGACAGAAACATTTTCAAATGTGTCAAGGTTAGCAGTGCTGTCAACAGAAATATTTCCTGTAGAATCAAATGAATATGGAAGCGTTAGTTTGGTTGGTATAATATCAGACTCAACATCAGAGATGGTAACTCTGTTCAATTCATGATACATACCGTGGTTTTTATGGTCAACCTCAATGTGAAGACCATCACTAACAATGTCAATATTATCAATCTGAACTCCACCACCAGTATGAGCGTTTAATGTCGTTGTAACTCCAAGATTATTTGTGTATTGAACAGTTTTACCTGCACCAGCAACAACAAAGTTGCCCTGAACATTATCTAAAATCAATTCATTTGTGCTGGCAATAGAAACAACAGAGAATCTTGCATTTCTACCGACAGAACTATTGCCAATAGTTGCAATACCGAGAACATCTCCAACTTGATAACCAGTGCCCGATGTAACGACTGTTGCGGCAATGGCCACACCATTTTCGATCATAACGTCTGCAGTTATATTCTTGCCAGATCCTGTGATATTTGTGAGACCAATTCCAGTAAATGTGTATGATCCTAGAGAAGGAGTATATCCAATACCAGCATTAATCACATTCAATGATCCAGTTGCAATACCTGCACTACCAACAAAATTACCGGTTGCATTGGTTTCTTGTTGAGAAACCGTATTACCAAGAGATAATTGAGTAGTAATTCCAATACCATCAGTAACACTTGAAGTGAGACCGATTCTAATTCTTCTGGAATTTAGATTAACTGAATCTGTTAAAAGTTTAGCAACCTGACCATTTCCTTCAGAAAGAATTGGATTGTAAATTTGTACTTGACCTTCAGTAACAAATTCTGCTCTATAAAGAATGAACTTAAGATCTTCCCACTGACTTGGTTCCCAAGTAGATGCGTTTTGTGACTTAAAGAGTGATCCAAGATATGGTTGATTTGAAATAAATTCATCGGTTACCAAATCCGACTCACCAACTCTGGAAATGAATACTCTATACTTGGTTGACCAAGATGCTAAAGTAATTGCATACTCTCCACCACCCTCAAGATAAACTGGAGCCTCAAATGTAATTCTTGTGGGAACAGTTCCATTTTGTGATGTAACTATCTGATCTGGAGTAACAACGACTTCCGAGAATGGAAGAATTTTCTGCGTTGGAGTTCCATTTTGCATAGTACGCAATTGGAAAGTCAGTGGAATTCCCATATCATCCTTAGTCTGGAAGAAGACATCACAACTTGTAAGGAATACTCCAGTTTCGTCTTCTACTTGGAAGGATTGTGCAAGTGGGTCATAATAACCAACTTGAACTTGTTGACTCTTTGTACTGATAACAGTCGATTTTACAAGTTCCATACCCAAAGATCTAGCAGCCGCTTTAGATTCGGATGCTCTTTGTTGCTGGATTTTAGCATTTCTAACAGAAATAATCTGTTCCTGAACTGTTTCTAATGTTCCAGATGCAGAGTAACTATCTTCACCAACCGTATCTGCATTGTTTTGGTCGTTGTTACTCAAATTACAAATGGTAAAGGTCTTTGTACCAGTATTGAATCTAGGGTTACTAGCAATATTTGGATTTGGAATATAGAAACTTCCGATAAGAGTTGCACCAAGATCAGAAACTAATCTGACGTTTGAAATGGTTGCTTGCGCTCCACTAGTTTCTCCAACCAGAATCATTCCAGTTTCTACCCAACCATAATAGTCACCCTGAGCTTGTTCAGACAGAGCAAAGGTATCTACGTTCAGAACAGTTGTTGTTGATGAATATGTTGATGGAAGAATTGTTGCATTTGCATTAGTTTGTTGAACAGTACCAGGAGTTCCCTGATATGTTTCTAATCCGGTAGATGCAATCTGAGAAAGATATGGGTTGTTTGTAAAGATTGCTGATGGTGCATTATATGGACCTTCTCTGTGGTTTGCCTGAGCAACTCTAAATCTAATGGATGGGATTGCAGAATTGCTGTCTTTTGGAGAATTTCTTAGGGTGCCAACAACCTTCTCACCTACCTGGAATACACCAGAGAGCATTTGAATTTCCAGAAGTTTTGGAACACAATACTTAGTAACATTAACTCCATCGAAGAAGGAGTAAAGTTGTGTTAATGGTTTTGTTTTCTTAACAACAAATTCAACGTTTCTAGAACGCATAAATTGAATGACTTCTCTGCTGAGAACTTTATCTCCCTGTGAAGTCTGATCAAACTGAGGAGTAACAACAGTTCTAACACCAGTTCTTGTGGAAGTTCCTGTCTGGATGGTCTCTACGTACTCATCTTCAAAGTCAGTTATGGTTCTAGTTCCATAGATAGCACCAGGTTGTCCTGGTCTATGGATATGACCAATGTGTCTTGGATTTCTAGCTTCGGATCTAGTTTTCTTTACAGTTTGTTGATCTGTACCAGTCCAAGTAGTTTCCCAAGAATTCCAGAGAACTGGACCCATACCAGTTTGAGGATCAATATTATTGATTCTTGCCTGTTGGGCCATTGTTTCGGAGTAATTACCCTCAACATTAATAATCTTTGCTTCAACTCTTGCAGTATCTACCCAAGTATCGTTTTCTGGCGTCAGTGCAACAGATGCTTGCCAGAAACTAACTAAGAATGGTGTTACGCTTTCGGTTCTAGTTGCAAAGGTTTGCTTTAACCACTCCTTTTCGGTATAGTCAAGAGTGATAACATCCAGAGATCTTTTAACTCCTGTTCCCTCTGGTTCAAGATATCTACGATCTGCCGTTGGGTTGACACCCTCAACAGGACCAACCATCAAATCAATGGAGTTTGTATAGTGGCTTGGTCTTAGTTCTTGGTTTTGAATATCAATACTATTTTTAATTACTTTGTTTTCATCCTGAGGAACAAAAGAAGTAAAGTTATCAACAAAGAATCCAGATTTAAATTTATTCAGACCAGACTGATCGGGAATGAACAGATTTTCAGTTTTTTGCTCCAACAAACTGAGAGATGTATAGTATTCAAGATTTTTAATTCTGTTCTCTAACTCACGAATGTCTTGCATTCTATATCTCTTGTTATTCAAGAAATTAATAGATGCTTGACTTGTATGTAACAGATATGCTGGAAGATCTACATTTGCAACTTCCAATGCATCATCGATTGGAATTGGCTTTTCTGGTTTTTCAGAGGGTTCTCCATATTGAACCTGGAATGTTCCTGACTTAGTTAAGAAAACTGAATCTTTTCTGCCGAGATAATATGAGTAATTTGCGGTGATTGATTCATCGGACGCTAAAATATTTGTGACAGAGTTTCCAGATCCATCAAATCTTCTTCCAAAGAATTCTAGTGGTGATCTAGAATTCAAACTGACCGTATAGTTTGAAACTTTAGGTCTAATATCAATAATATCCGTGTTTCTGTAACCATCAACGATTTGAATATCTCTTTTGTAATTAAATGAATCGTAAGAATTTTTTGTTATTAAATCGCCAGTATCAGAAGATTCAAAATAACCATTTGCAAAATATACTTTTAATCGTTTTGAAGATTCTTTAAAGTTTCTCTTTCTTTGAATAAATGAATAGTCATAGAAAGTTCCTTGTTGATTGTTATTAAAAGTATAACCAGATGTTACATCTCTACTTACAGTTTGTAAAACGGCTGATACACCTTCAACATTTGACTCACTGAAAGAGATTGTTTCACCTTCTTTAAATGGCAGTTTTCCAGAAGGAATGTATGAAATTTGGGAATCTGATAACTTTTCAGCCAAGATTGCAACAGCACCAGAGTCATTACCAAGCATCCTTTCACCAATGATTAAATCGGAAGTTTTTGCAGTTGGACCATTCAAAGCAGTCAAAGTCATTTTTGGTGCCGATGGATCACTTGTATCTGTTGATTCGTAAATTGCATGGAGACGAACAACATCAGCTACATTCAGTGACAGGTCCTCATCTTGAACTCTAGTCCCATATGGATAATTTCCATATGTTAATCCATCGTTTAAAGTTGTAGCTCCAATGCCAGATCCTTCTGTTTTGGACTTATCAATGACAACAGAATTAACTCTATTTTGTCTCTTAACTTTTGCAACTGGTTTAATTTTTTTGAGAGTTGCGACTAAAGTCGCTCCAGTATCATTTGCCCCAAGATTATTAATTTGGAGAACTGTTGATCCAGAGGTATATGAGAATCTATCAGAGGTTAATTCTTCAGTTTTGCCATTTGACCGTATTAAAGTATATCTCTCCTCATCGAAAGCAAGGAATGTTTCATTTGTTCCCGCAACAAGCGCCGATGAAAGTTGATTTCCAGATATATTAACGGTGTATGATCTTCTAATGTTTGTTGAAGCATCAGTTAAATCAACATTAGAAATCAAATTACGCGGCATAGGCGTGTATAATGTATTATCTTCAGATTTTAACAATGATGTAGTAAGAAGTTTGAGGTCGGTAATACTTAAATTGCTTCCAGTTGGAAGACCACCCTGAGCTACTCCAGTAACAGTTGTGACACCGACAACTTCGATTGAAGTTGTTGCAACACTAACAACTCTAGCGTAATTAAATTCTGGATTTCCAGTATTTCCCGAATACTGAATTAAATCATTTTCTCTGACTAAAGTCCCAGGGAAAATTGGGTTTGTACTTCTGACAGTGCTTCTTCCTGTGGTTGCATCGTATGGGGTGATAGTTGCAATACCTATCGTTAAGAAGTCAGTTTGAATAGTATCCGCTGTAAATGTTTTTGCAAATCCTACTGCACCAAGTGCTGGACCAGCATAGACAGATTTTACATCAGACAATCCATAATTTGTTACTCCAATTGCAATTCTATTATTTTCTACACCATTGAATATAAATGGTTCGTTTTCTAAGAATTGTCCAACCTGCTCATATACAGTAATAGCTGTTCCAGCAGAGACAGAATCTCTCAAAAATGCAGTAGCTCCACTATATTTTCCTTTTATAAAAGTTGGAACTGGAAGAGTTATTGGTTCATTTACAGTAATTCTTGTAAATGTTTGAACATCATAAAGGGAGAGATCCCATTGATTTGTATCTGGATTTACGGTTTCATATGAACCAGCTTCTAAAGCAAAATCATATACCCTTGCTACTCCAACTTCAACTCCAGGAGAAGATAGACTATTTACACCAACTCTTTCACTTCTTAAACTAACAACATAAGTATTTCCCAATCCAATTACTGGGTGTCCGGTTAAATTATTTACTTTTAGTAATGAACCAGTATTATAATTAATCGATTGATTTGTTAAAGTCCTAGATGTTCTTGGTTTGGGAACATCGAGATATGTTGTTCCTATCGTTTCTACTTCATATCCTTTAACAAATGCTTTTCCGGGAGAAATTACATAATTGACAAGATCTTCGCTAACGGGATTGCCATTATATGTAAAACTTCCCTCTTGATAAAGTCCATTGTTACCAATTCTATTATTTAATGTTTCTTTGAGTGAAATATCAAAAGGAGTTACGGTGTAATCGCCAGATTCTGCATAGGTTCTTCTAGCAAGTTCATCTGCAATAATACTATATTGTGTATTTTTTATTTGGGACCTAAGTTGACCATCAGAAATAACTGCTAACTCAACAAAGTTAGAATCATTAAAATCATCTAATGGTTTAGCAAAAAGAGATAAAGATATCTTAAGTCTATCTGCTCCTGGAGCAGCATAATTATTAAATCCTTTTGAGTTATCCGTTAATCTCTCATCCTCATCAGCATTAACAATTTCTTCTTGTATTCTAAGACCAACTCTAACACTAGGTCTGTTAGTATATTGACTTAGAATGATCGTTTCATCATCTACATTAACAAAATGACCTCTAACAAAGTATACACCATTAACGATAGAAAATGCTGATCCCGTTGAAGTAGCATTTTCAGAAATAAGAGAAGCAAAAGCTTCTCCTGCAGGAATGAATGGATTATTTAATGGACCAGTGAGAATATCATTATCGCACGCTAATAATTCACCGTCAGTAAAATCTTTCTGGTCATTATTAGATCCTGTCGAAAGATATGAGATATAAAATGTTGTATTTCCAGTTTCAGAATCTTCTGCAGGTAAAATTTTTGATACAATTGCAGTTACACCAGAAACTAAACCAATAACTCTTCTTCCAACAAGTTGATCACTATAGTATGAAATTGGAATTCCTAAGTGAGTATTATTTAACTGAATACAAAAATAATCTTGAGAATATGCAGTATTTCCAGGAATAACTTTTGCACCTTCTTTAAAAAAGTGCTGACCAAACTTTTCAATTTGATTTTGAAGAATTGACTGTAAACCAGTTAGTTCTCTTGCTTGAACTGGATAACCTGGCTTAAAAAGAACCCTATAATAGTTGTCACTCGGATCAAAATCATCAAAATATGGTGAGACGTTAAGGTTGGTAAGTTGGGCCATAGTTAATTAGAACTGCAGTATAATTTTAATGTCTTCTTTTTGACTGGAAGATCTTCTAATCGCTGGTCTGTTGTCAACATAAATTATGTTTCCAGAATATTTTTTGACCTCTGGATTGGAAAGACCGTTTGTAAAGTTTTGTCCAAGGTAGTATGTCTTATTATTTATTGAGGTAGTGAAACCACTGAAACTTGTACTAATTGATAAGTTGACAGTTCCACCAACGATTGTCAAGTTGCCGCCAGAAGTCGGAGAGGATGTAAATCTTGTCAGATCATATCCATATTGTGGATTTGTTTGTGCTGTTCCTACAGTATTAAATCCTGCAAGAGTTCTGTCTTGCCAATACTTAAGGACGCCCGTTGTCTGATCATAACTTACGACCCGACCAACTGCGGTAACTCCAGTTCCAGTTGTTTGTGTGACAAATGAATCTGCAGTAAATTTTGCAGAACTATATCCAACACCAGCCAGACGCAATGCATAAACTGCACTTGCTTTTTCTGAAATTAATTTTTGAGATGATCCAAAAATCAGAGGATTCTCTACGAGACCGATTCTTGCAATTTCATTACCGGTAATAAAGTCTGGGTTTTCAACGTCATTTTCAATTCTTGCATACATCAATACATTACTTGCTCCAAGTTCTTTGTAGATATCAGCGCCATGACCACCAGAGGGGGTCATAATAACATCTAAAACTGGTTCAGTATCTGCATCTGGAATTCCTCCAGAAGTTAAGTCAACATTTCCGAAGGTGTATCCTGATCCTTGGTTGGAAATAGTTACGCTTTCTACCTTTTGATCATTATTGATTACAACAGTACACTCTGCTCCAGTACCATCACCCTTAATAGGGACTCTGGTATATGTTCTGTTAGCAGTACCAACACCAACTCCTCTGTCTTTAATAACAACAATTTTAACACTACCATCAACTGCATTTCCTTTTACTGCAGATGTTTCGGCATTATTATCCCAGTCTTTTGGAACAGGAATAAAGTCAACAGTGTCAAACTTTACAATCTCGGTTGGTTTAATTGTATACAAATATTTCCATATATAACCATCACCACTAGATCCTGCTGTTCTTGGCTCTAAGTCAACAAACCTTGGCTCATCCAAAGATGGTTTGCCATCAGGAGTTTCTGGAGTTGTTCCATTCTGAAGGCAGATATAAACTCTGTTGTCGCTATTAATTACATAATAATTTGCAGAGTAAAGAGTTGTACCACTAGAGTTTGGTGGAGTATTTGAAATACTATAGTCGTGTCTATAGTAATCATATGTTGTTCCAGAAGCCCAAATTCTCTTGGTTACAACTCTTTGAACGTCATCGGGGGTTATTTTTTTGAGAGCAATAATAGTATCCCAAGTGTCCCACTCATTCGAAAAATTGTCTGTTGGACTTGGTGGATCATCATCCCAATCAGTTTGAATACTGGTTGGATTTGGCAGTCCTATAAATGCATAGTATGAATTTATAGAGGTGCTAACTCCAGCAGCAAAATTCTTTGCATTCAATATTCTAATTTGATCAGTTATAATTGCTGTCATTTTATTGTTTTTAATTTATTTATGTGCTATAGTCCTGGTATCTCAAGCGGTTTGTTCTCCTAATGTAAGGTCCAGTTCCAATTCCAGAATAACCTGTTCTAGTTCTTGCTTCATAATTATAGAATCTATTTCTCTCAGATAACTGAACTTTGCCCCAACTATACTCACCATAGAAATTACTAAATCCAAGACCTGTTGGAAGAGTTGTGTTAGTTGAAATACTTACCGTAACTCTTGTGACAGTTGTAACACCAAAACCAATGGCAGAAGTTGTAGCAGTAGAAACTGCAGCTGCACGATACACATTATCAATAAACGTTGTACCAATTCCGATTATTCCAGTCTCTGGATTATTTGTTTCATCTAGAGAGGTCACTCCAGTTCCTACATTTGAATTGAATACGCAGAAGTAATAACCAGTTTGAATTCCACTTGTAGAAGTATATGTAGTGATGTTAGAATCCCTGAGAACTGAATTTTCAGGAATGACCAAATCAAGAACTAATCCAAGAGGTGCTTCTGAAGTTGAGGTTGTTCCAATTCCAGTAATGATACCAAAATCGCCTTCATAAGACACAATGGTATTCTTTTCTTCTGTTATTGTAGGTGGTGCAATTAAGATGATTGGAGACACCTGATTAGTGTATCCAAATCCAACTGTAGAACCAACAGAGATTGCAGAGATAGATCCGCCAATAGAGACAGTTGCAGTAGCAGTTGCTCTTGCAGTGGTTCCAAATCCAACTGGAGTTCCGATAACAATTTCTGGTGGATTTGTGGAAGTGTATCCAATACCGCCATTAGATATTACGAAGTTCTCAATTCCCCCACTGTCTGTTACATGAACAGTTGCAGCTGCACCTACCTTATCTATAGAGTAATTAACAAGAGTAATGTCTCTTTGGAAATCAAGACTGATTGCACTCTCATTTAGTGGATTGAAGAATGGTCTTACACTATCAACGAAAACGACGGTTGATCCTATTCCGACAGTTTTGATAATATTTGCTGTTGGATAAATTTCAGATTCATAGAGTTCACGATTCTTATAAACGTAGTTGCCATTGATAATCTTATCTTCAGTTTGCTTTCTCCAAGCAACAGGTCTGTAGAGAATAGAATTTTCACTTAAACCTGGTCCATAGTAAACATTAGTTGAAGAAGAACTTGAAGAATTCAACTCCGTAACGACTCTTGTTGTTTGTTTTTGGAAACTCTTTTGTCCCAGAGTTGGATGCCATCCGATTGTCAGATTGTCTCCAGTTTTTACTGTAGTAGTTACGTCTTTATCTAAAACATCCGTCCCACTTGTTCCTCTATAGAAGAGGAATTTAAGGGTATCGCCTGTCTTTGGAGCCTCTTCAAATGTGATGTTACTACCACCACCGAAAGGACCTCTTCTATTTTCGATGAAGAAGTATGAAACTCCAGGAACCTGAAGAACATCATTAATAAAGACAAGTAAAACGTCTTCAATATTGACAAGAGAACCAAGATCAGATTGTAAAGAAAGTTGAGAACCAGATCTTGTAATTGGGAAAGTTTTGCGCTTTCCATCAAAGAGATTTGAGAAATCATCTAAGGGTTCAATTTCACCAAGAGTCCAACCAGAGAAAGAATCTGTAATAATATCAGTAATTTCTAATTGGAACTCTTTGAAATCATTACCAACAGGAGTTGTTGGAATTCCTGTTGCACCACCAGTAGGAATCGTCAGAATGTGGTTAAGACCATAACCATATCCAGTATTTGTTAAAGTAAAGTCAATCACACTTGATCCTTGGCCAACAGTGATAGAAACTTTTGCACCTGTTCCACCACTACCAACAGAATCGTTGCTATATTGTAGTGAAATATGAGAATATGGAAGAGGAGCGTCAATAATAACTTTTGGTGGATTTGTGGAAGTATATCCTATTCCAGGATTAGTTACCGCAATACTTACAATATGCCCTCCACTAATTGCAGCAGTTCCAATAGAGGTTAAGTTCATAACCCCTCTCGAAGAAGTTGCGACACTTACATTGACTGTTGTTTGTATTCCAGATCTATATCCAGATCCACTATTTCCAATTGAAATTGATTGAATAGTTCCTGCAGATGAAACAACGGCAGTTCCTCCCGCAGAAACAAGAGGTTGGTATCCAAAACCAGTTGTTCCCGCAACAGAAACAATTACACCTCCAATAGGAACATCAAGATCATTTGGATCATATGCTGTTGTGCTTGCAGTTCCAGTGAATGTTACTGAGGTTATTCCAGAGTTTTCTGAAAGTGTATAGTCTCTAGTTACTCCTGGTCCTTGGAAAATACCATTGATAAGTAAAATACCATTGAAAGTTGAGATACCAACTATATTTGTGTTTTCTGAAGTTAAAGTGTAAGTATCTCTAGAACCAGAGAAGTTTTGAGAGATGTCATCGAAAATATAGTTCTTAGAATAAGTTTCTGTAGAACTTCCAACAACTCCAGATCTCATAAATGTTCTTCCACTGAAAGAAGAAGATGAAGAAATTCCTGTGAAATCTCTGCGATCTGTAGGTCCAAAACTAGTTCCTATTGGGCTTCTTCCGAATGGAGCATCAAGGAAATTAAGAGTGCTTCCGACAATATTATAATCTCCTCTTAACTTGGTAACAGTCGCACCAGATGAGTGTCCTACAAGAGAAGTTCCTGCAAGAGAGCGTGTGAGTTTGATTGCATTTGTACTTCCAATACCCACACCCTGAATCTTCATAATCTCATTGCCAATCTTCACAGAATCTCCACCGAAGAATGATGTAATTCCAGTAAAGAATGCAATATCTTGAGAGATTGAGAAGTTATCTGATAATGTTGTAGTAACTGAAGTTCCTACAATTGGCGATTGGATTTGATTATCAATAGAGATGAGAACCTTATTATTTTGTTTTGTTGATGTGATGACGTGTGAAGTTCCAATTCCAACTGAAGTAAATTGAAGTGCTATAGGATTGACTCTTAAAGAATTTTCAGCTGTTGCTGCAAGTTGAATCTTTTTCTCATCAATTTTGATTACATAAGCAGTCTCTGGCAATTTATCGGTAGAACCTAAACCTGGAATTGCTGTTGCAGCAATACCAATAGCATTAGTTGAGAATCCAGTAGTGCAAGAATAGTTTACTTCTTCTCCACTTACAAAATAGTGATTTGGAATGAATATTGAATTATCACTTAAATCAACAACATTTGAGTTGGATCCATCAAAGACTCTCAAGAAAATAGGTTCATCTTTATGTGTTAAGAAGAAGTCTCTCTTAACTTCAACTTCAGTACCGGTATAAACATTGAAACCATCTTCAACTGAAATGTTATTAAGTTCAACATTTTCAGAAATATCTGAAGCTTCTGTATCTCTTAAAGTATGTAAGAAAGTTTTGACGTGAACATCAATTCCAGAAATCGGAGTAAATGTTATTTCCGTTCTGTCGCCAACTCTCTCAGCACCAACAGTTCCCAATGAAGAGAATGTCTCAATATTACCATATTCCGTTAAATAAACGTCATCATCATCATCCATGAAAATCACTTCTGATAATTGATGTCTGTTATTAGTCGTATCAGAAACCTGAAGTAAGCAATAACCACCATCAAACTCATTTGCAAAACTTGCAATACCAACAGCGGATGGTGATCCAGATGCACTAATTGAAGTTGACTTTGCGGTCAAACTACCAAATGCCAAATTGATTGTTCCTATTCCCAAATAAGATTCTGTTGCTATTCCTATAGTAACAGTGTTGATTATAGTCGTAGTAATTCCAGGATCAGAGTCAAAACTTAAGATGATGTCCGACCCAGAAAGATATGCATTATAAGTTCCCAAACCTGTTGCCGAAAACTCATCTTGAGAGTGAATACTCAGTTGACCATATTGTAAGAGTTCAATTTCTGAGTTATCATGAATAAGGTTTAATTCATCATATACAATTTGATCGTCGCTAGTTTCTGCAAGAACAAGAATTTTTGCTGATCTAAAGTTGGATGCTGTTGTTCCAATTCCTGAGAGAGTTGCTATTGTAACTGTACTTCCACCACCAACAGAAACACTGGAGGATGCAAGACTTACTAAAGAACCATTAAATCCTGTAGATTGGCCAATAGTTGTGCTTCCAATTGAAGATAGAGCATCTTCAATCTGATCCATACTATATGACAGGGTTATAACGTTATAATTATTCAGCCTGAATTTTGTTGGATAGAATCTTAATACGCTGTCACTACCTTCAATGACAGAATCAAAAGATCCAAGATCTAAAACAGACTCCAATCTTCCATATTGGTTTATCATAGATAATCCACGAATAGTATCACTAAGAGTAGTTACCATTAAGACTTGTCTTTCTTGAGTGAAAAGTCTATCCTTAACATAAGTGATATATTTTTGAAGTCTTGATTCTGCAAGAGTTCTTCTGAATACTTCACCAAAAGGAGTTGATCTTGGCTCACTATTGAATAGATAACTAATGTCATCAACTCTAAGAACTCTGTTTGAAATAGATTCGGTGTAGTCAGTCAAAATTCTTGTTGTGAAATTGATTTCATCTGAGAAAGATACTTCACCGTTTGTCAAATAGTTTTCGTGAACCAAATCATAATTAAAATATGAGTTCAAGTCATAGAGACTATCTAATTTAACAGTAATACTTGTTCCATCAATTGATGTTGGTGTTAATTTGACTGATGGAGTTGATTCTACTTGAAGGTCACTAAACTTCTTGAATCCACTAGTGTGATTAACACGGCTGACGACATTATTCCATTTCTCATAAGGAATTGGGGATTTAATGGAATATGAGAAGTTCTGGTAATATTCATTGTCGTGAATTTTTTGAAGTTGGTTATTAAGGAATCCTGTGGTATATTCCCAACCATTTTCAGTTACAGAGAAGAAGTCTAAGTTGTACCTAGAATCAAAAGCAATCCTTTCCGTCACAAGGCCTTTGGCACCAGTAATAGTTGATTGCAATTCTGTACCAACTTCAAAATCATCATCAGACTCAACAACCAGATACTTACTTTCAGTATCTAATGTATAAACAGTTCCTTGAGATTTGCCGTCAGTTACATTATCCAACTGTCTAAACTCAAATGTTCGCAAAGTTGGATCAAATTGTGGGAAATACTGCGATGGAACAATAATTCCTGACGAATTACCAGTATCATAGAAACCAGGAGTTTCTCCATCACCAAGAACACTTGCCATACTAAATGTTACTATACCTATACCACCCAGATTGGGGTGAACCTGAGTTACCGTAAAGAGTGTATAGTCGTAATTTGCTGAGTTATATCCAAGTCCAGTTGATCCAACACCAACGCTAGTATTTTCAACAAGAATCTTATCGTTAACTGCAAATGGGAAGTTTACACTAAAACTATCTCTTAGAGTAACAGTAACATCCTTGGTTGAAGAATCAAAGGACATATTTGAAACTCTAATCCCATTAGAGTTTTGAACAGGAAGAATTGTTGGAGTGATATTAGAAAGACTAAATGTATTTCTAACAAGATTCAAAGTCTCTTTATTAAATTCATATCTAATATCAATATCGTCAATTGGTTTCTTAGTTCTTCCATCAATTACAACTAATTTTGGTTCAACACTGTAGTTTCTGCCAAATGAGGTTACTCCTACTCTTGAGAATCCTGCAAGTTGCTCAATTCTAAGAACCTGGGGTATCTTTGTATCTGGACTCAGAGTTTTATCCGCAGGATAATCAAAACCAATATTTTGAATTGTTACCTTTTCAATTTTACCTATGGTTTTACTGGAAGCTTCTAATATAGCACCATTGCCAAGATCAGACCTGACACTGGTGATACCAGGAACTTTAGTATAACCTTTTCCTCTATCACTTAAAATAGTTCTCGTAATTGCACCGTATGCAGACAATGAATCTGTTTGATACTCAATTGTTGAGTTGGTAGAGCTATAATTGTTTTTTTCTGGATACTTGGACAATCCATATGTGAAAGTATTTGCAGAAGTTTTAATAATGTCAAACTCACCACTGTAAACACTCTTTTCGGATATTAACTCATTGTTTAGGTCAACAGTAGAGTCGTTGACAATCTCTTTGTTTATACCTGGATTTTCTGGACTATTGAGTGGAAGTAGTCTATAGTATAAAACTTTTGGAGTTGATTGATTGATACTTACGGTAACTTTTGCATCTGCAGTAACACCAACTGTTCCAGAACGAGTAACATCAAAGTTTGAATTTGTTCCATTAGTCTCATAAGCATTCTTAAACTTAGAATCTGTATATAACTCAAACTTAAATGCAGGGTAACGAAGGCCGCTCTGATCATATGAGAGAGACAAGTCTGAAAGATCAAAATTAAGAGTAGAATCTTTATATACTCTGATAGGCGGATTAACTGGTAAAATAGTTCCAGAAGATGCACTTGAAATTGAAATAATCTCAGGTTTTTTCTTTAAGGCATTATACTTGGTATTGGAAAGTTTAATGTTGTTTCTATCAACAACATATACATAATATTCCTTATCACTCTCCAGTCCCCCTGATGGAGAATCTGCAACGTGAATAATCTTTTGACCAGACAGTAAATTATGGTCTGAAATATTGATTGTTGAAGTTGATGTAGTTACATTTCCGGAAGTAAATGCAATTCCTGTTGTAACAAGCTTGCGATTTGGTTTATTATATTTGATATAAACTGTTGTTGTGAGTCCAGGATTTACATCAACAAAGACAGTATCTCCATTGAATAAACCATGAGTTGCTGCTGTAGAAACAGTAACAAGATTTTTTTCAACATTTCCAGTTACGGTAGTTGGGTGAGAAATCTTGAAACTGTGTATTGTTCCTGTTCCTAGTCCAACAAAATGCAGAAGTCCTTGATGAGCAGTTGTAGAAGCAATTCCAACGAATGTTCCTGTTGTACCCAAACCTACGATAACCGTAGATAATCCAATATTATCTTCATTTAATTTTGCAACATATAACGGAGAGTTATTAGTAAGAGGAATTGATGATCCTCCACCGATGGTAGAAACCCCAATAGTATCTCCACCGTTTGTATGATATGTAATAGCATCTCCAGTTTCAAATCCGTGTGCAGGAAGATATAATGATCTTGTCTGAACAAAATATTGCGTAATTCCTACTCCTGGATTTGCGAATGATAATGTTATACCCACACCAACTCCAGTTTCAGAGCCCAATCCAACGGACTCAATTGGATTAAAATAATACTCTCTATTTCTCTTTGCGCTGAATGAAGTATTATATCCAACACTGAATGAGAATTTTCTTGGAAGTTGTGAAACCTCGGAGAATATTGTATGTGCAGCAGATACTGTTCCGTTGTTTGCTCTCAGTACTCTAACTCTTGAAGAAACTCTATCAATGTTCAAAACTTTTACATCTTCACTATCAATACGAAGAAGATCATTCACTTCCAGTTTATCTGGACTTAAATTGCCTAAAAGTGAAAAGTATGTAACAATGCCAGTTGAAGTTGACGAAGAAACTTCCCTGTTCAACTTAAACTTACTAGTGGATACGCCAACTCGATAAGAACCTTCTAAGAAAGATGATGTTGTTGACAATCCAGAAATTGTCAATATATCTTGATTGATAAATCCATGATTTCCAGTATAAACACCAATAAACTCTCCTGTGTTAGTGTTGCCTGAAGGATAGAATTCTAATCCGGTTAGCCTGGTGTTTGCAACAGATAAAGTTCCAACTCCAACGCCCAAAACTCTAGAAACTTTTGCGGCCGCAAAGAATCCATCAGAAGGATCTTGTTCAAATATAATTCTATCATTGATCTTATAATTAGAACCGCCAGTAACAATTCCAATAAAATCTACTGATCCTTTTTTGACATGTTTGATAACAGAGTCTTGATTTACGTATTTGTATGATTGGTTGACATACTCATAACCACTCTTATTTCCTCTGAGAACATATGGATACGTATTTCTAATCCAATTTGTGTTGTTTAAATCAATATCGTCTTGATTTGATTTTTTTCTAAAGTTAAATTGATTTGGTTTTGAATTATAGTATTTTCCAATTAAATATGGGAACGCTGGTGCCTTAAAGTTTTTAAATATTCCGTCAGAAGCGGGTGTCAGATCAAAAGTTGCAAAGTATGCATATGTTCCATTTGGATAGTCTGGCGTAACGCAGAATCTACCGTTATTTTCATCGAGAACTGCTTCGTCAGTTGAATTTGTCCAAGTATAATCTTCTACAAAGAATCCTTCGGGAAAGACGCTCAGTGGAGGTCTATTTGGTTTTAGATTTAAAGAATATCCACTCTTCAGTTGAGTAACAACGCCTCCAGATTTTGTTGCATAACCAAAAGGACCATAAATCGGATGACCATCATAAGACCATCCAATGATCGGTGAGTGGTTATCATTTTGAGTTTGCTCAATACCTGCAACAAGAGTTAGATCTTTCTTACCGTATAAAATTTTTCCTCCTTGATCTGTTGCATATATTGACTGTCTTAATTTTCTTGGAGCATATGCATACGAACACTGAAGTTCATTTTCAATGTTTGTTCCACGAGAAAGAAACACATCATCTTCAGTAAGATTTGTTAAATTTTTCTGAACCTCATTGACTTTCCATGATTGAAGTTCAAAACTAAACTGAGACCCACTGCCTGCGGATTCAACTATGACGGTAGTTGTTGAAACACCATAGCCAATTCCTGCCTGATTGATCTTTATTGACTTAATTGTACCACTTAGAGGTCTTCCCCCAGAATCTTGTCCGGGACCTATTTCTGGGACCAGCAGAGCACCTGTGCCGCTGCCTGTGTCTTTAACAATGAGTCTTGGTGGTGAACTATAACCAAACCCAGCATTATCAATAACTACATCAATAATCTTGCCAGTTCTTGGATCAACAATGGCCTTGATTTCAGCATCTTGCCCAGATAAGAAGTCAATTTCTGGCCATCTTTGGAGGTTAATGACCTCTGAAGAACCATAACCAACACCTTTATTTGAGAGATGGATTGAAGTTATTTCTCCCCTAACAATTGGTTGCAAAACTGCATTAAAATTCTTACCTTCTATGGAAGAAATACCAACAGATCCAATAACTTCAACATTGATGTTTGGATAGTTGAATGTATGAGTTCCTATGCCAACACCCGTTAGATTCTCATATTGTTTGGTTAAATAATAAAAATCTGCAGATGTTGTACCAACTCCTGCCACTGAAAGTTTAAAGTTGTCTTTATCAACAACGGTAACATAATATTGCTTTTCAGTGGAGAGACCAGTTACAGAAGTTCCATCAACAGAGTATGTTATGATCTCTCCATTTCTGTATTCGTGATCAACAATGTTAATAGTATTAAGTGCAGTAATAATTCCAACTGTGCCACAGGTTCTCTTTTTGGTTTGATACCCTTCTCCCGAATCAGTAATAACAACAGAATTTAAAATCGCCTTTCCATTTAAAGAAACAAAAGCATGATTACCAATACCATAGTCGTCGATGACTACTGTGTTAATTCCGGTTATTACATCATTTAAATTTTTGTGCAATTTAATAGTTTGTGGGTCAACAACTGATACGTGATAAACTGCATCTGTTGATAATCCAGAAAGAGCTTTTCTGCCAAATGTTTTATAGGTGACTCTTTCGCCGTTTCTAAATTTGTGGTGAGTTGAAAATCCTACTCTACCAATAGTTGAAGTTGAACCAATTCCAATAGATCCAATTCCAGTTGAATTAAAAATAACTTCATGAGGAACTGTTACCAACTTCGCTTGAGCGGTTGCTGGTCTGATTGGATTTCCTCCAGAAATCTTAATTGTTGGCACATCAATATAGTCGAATCCAGAGTCTAATACACGAATTTCTTCAAACTTACCTCTAATCGACGGGAATCCCGTAGCTCCACTACCTACAGTAAATCCCTCTTCATTAATATCTTTGATTCTTAAAGTTGGTGGACTGACAACATCATAGTTTCTTCCCCCAGAAACAACATCAATTTTCTCAATTCTACCAAAGTAAAGATCATTTCTTGACTTATAATTTAATATCTCAACGCCATTGATTAATATACCAGTATAACCAGCTGGTGTTTCTGTCCGCTGTATATCAACAACTGGATTTGAAAGTTCTCTCAGTAATTTCTGTGGTTTTATAATTCTTCCTTTAAAATCATATTTTTCAACAGTATGATTGTTAATTGTTACTTCTACAATTGATAAAGATACTGTTGCAAAGATATTGTTGTAAAGATTTGATGGACTCTTTGCAAGTTTAATATTATTTTCATCAACTCTCTTTACGAAGTAAAGACCTTCGGAAAATCCAAGACTACTAACTACATTTCCTTCAGAATCTTTTTCGGGAGTATAGTAAATTGCATCTCCCGTGAAATAGTTGTGGTCAACTCGATCAGTAATTTTGAAAGTGTCGTTTCCAGAAATAAATGTGCCACTAAAGGTATACTTTTGAAGTTTAGGATTTAACTTAAATCCTGCAAATGCTGGTAAAGAAGGTGATGCTACAAGATTTTTACCTGAAGTACTGTCAATATAAACATTTTGGACATTTGCAGTAATATCATTCAAATTTGTATGCAAATCAGAATCGCACTTAGAGAGTTCTCTTGTTACTCTAATAATTTGGTCTGGATTGGATACACCAAAACCTCTAATTAAGCAAGTTGTTTCATTAAAGATTTCTTGAACAACAAATCCAAATATTTTCTGACTTTCATTATCAGTTAAACTTAAATTATCTCCAATACGAAGAAGATTAATGTCTTTTGTGTTTAATCTGTAAGTTCCGTTAACAGCATCAATCAAAGTCATTGATTCAACTTCATAAAAAGGTGCTGTATTGAACAACCAGTTGTTTGCTCTTACATCATTTTCTGCAATTCTTCCAAGAGACTTAATTTTGACCCTCGATCCGGCTTTTTGGCTATAAGTAACGTTTGGAATTTCTAGATCATTCAGTACAGATCTAATTTTTACACGAATTCCATCAGTTCTTCCCAAACCAGCAGAATATGCATATGTATTCTGATCAATGTCGGTGCCATCAGCAATTGTTGCATCAATACCAACAACTCCCAAGAACTGGTTGACAGTTTTTGATGAATATGTTACAATACCAACTGTTGTATTTTCATAAGTAAAGGTTAGAGACCCTGTTTGTGGAAATCCTAGAGTTGAGTCTACGATAATGAAAGACTGACCTACTCCAACTTCACCAATACTCTTTGTTTTTGCGTGAACTGAAAATTGATCATATAATAGATCAGATGTTCCAGTGTTTTGAATATAAGAACCATCGATCCCTAATCTATAGTATGAATCTGTTAAGACACCGACAGTAATTCTCTCCACATTTGCAACTGGAGATGATGCTCTAGGAATATTTTCAAAAGGATCTTGAAACAAAGTATTATTAACAAGATCTAAAGGATCTCCAGAAATTGCTTCTACAATAATACTTCTTTGTTTTCTGAAATTAGCATTAGAAGCAGATATCACATAGTCCCTAGGGCGAATGACCTCTACATCGACCCCATAGAGTGCTTTGAAGAGGATTTTGAAGGAGACATCTGTCCCCCTAGTTGTATAAAAATCTCTTGAATGACGAATAAACTCTGCATCATTCAGAGACTCTGCTAAATCTCTATTTTCTATTCCTGGCAGATACTGTCTCTTAAGTTTCTTTAAAAATTCATCTAAAAATAAAGAACTTAAATTTACAACTCTTGAACTTTCTGAATGATCTGCCGACTCTGATGTTGAAAAAACTAAATCTTCTGGTACATCTGGATTTCTAAAAGATGTAATTCCACTAAATCCACGAATACAACCAGTAAAACTATTTGTAGTAATTCCCGTATATGTAACGATCTCATCATTGATTTTCAAGAGACCATAGCTGTTAGGAAACCCACTAGTGTTCTCAACATTGATCGTAGTTGAAGTGAATCCAATATCGGATGTTAAAGAAGTAAATCCTACAGTATTTGCACACTCATTTAACTTGATATAAGAGTCAATATTTGTAACCAAATCAATTGGGCCACCTTGATACTCTTGACCTCTATAATATTGGCTCAGGAATTCCCCGATGAGAGGAAATTCTTCCCTCACATAAGAAGGTAACTGATTTTTTACGATTTGATTAAATTGAACTCTTTTTTCCGACATCTCTTTTATCTTAAAATAATTTTATTAAGGGTTAAATGATCAATATGCATTGTTATTTACATCCCGATAACTAGCACTCTTTGTATAACTTGATCCAGAAGTGTCAGATCCAGAACTAATTTCATCAACAATCATTTCCACGTTACTAGTATCTAGTTGCAAATAAAGATCCTGCAATCCAATCACGTCATTGGAATGTGGAATGGCATAAATCTCCATAATTTGTTGCCCAAACTTAGTTTTTCCAGAAACAATGTTGATTGGGTTAAGTGTGATTCTCCCCGTTCTATAATTAATTCGTCCAATATCTTTTCGTCTAATAGTTGGCGCGGTAGCCCCAGCAACAGGTAATGAATATAGAACAATTGTTCCAGTCAATCTGTCAACATTTGGAATATCTCCAATATAAACATCATCGCTTATATCCAAAACCTTGAATGCGCTTGATTTAATATTGAATCCTGCCATAGAAGTAATGTGAAACTCATTACCAAAATCAATGGCATATTCTGCAAAAGAATTTATAGCCAAACCCAGATCCCTTCTCATTCTTAACGTTGTAATATTCGAAGTAATGGATGGATGACTTTGATCAATGATTCCCAAGAATTTGCTGTACTTAAATCTTGCACCATATCGATTTAATTCAGTAGATTCTTTATATTTGGATATTGTAGATTGAACCACGGATGAAACATAAGGAACATTCGGAGCTAAATTGCTATTGTAATAAACCTTACTCTCAGTTTCAATGTAAAGATATTTAAGATCCAGGATTTCAGCAACAATACCAGCAACCGAATATTTTTTCAGATCTCTTTTAATGTTTTGTTTAATGGAGTTCGGAACAAAATCACCATTTCTTGGTTTAATGCTAACAAAGACCTTTCCATATTGTGGTGGAACCAAATCTTCTCCACCAAAAACGGTAATTGATTCCGCCTCGGGATAAATTTTGTTTGGAATCAAAGTCTCATAATCTGCAGATGTCAGAGCTCTATTTTGTGTTGAATATTGAACTGGTGCAAACTTTTTAATTGAATCAATACTTTCAATTGGTTCTCCACCACTTGCTGGGCCAAAAGTGGTAATCAGAGAAATTCCAGAAGTAACTGTGTACAGGATTGAATTGCGAACATAATTTAGTGTTCCACTAAAAGCAAAATTATTTAATCCATTAGCAGAACTTCCAGAAGTTACAATATAGGAAACTTCAACTACATTTCCATTTTCCAGTTTCTTTCCAAAAATTCCATCTCCAAAAACAATTTCATATTGCTCATTTTCAATCTCTTGTATGAAATAGACTGGTGATGATCCAGTAATTGTTGATCCACCATTCTCAGTGAACAAATCATCTTGCCGAGTATACTTAACTGAGGTTGTAGATGTCTCAGATTCCTTTACAGACACCTTAATGGTGTCTAAATCAATTCCAATGTTGTCTAAAATAAATCTTTGTTGCAAATTTCGGTCATTTTTAGTAAATGACTGATTGATCATAGTTCCTTCATAGACTTCTAAATCATTGAAATCAGCAAACCCATCAATTACTGGGACAGTTACGTCCTCAGTAATACCAAAAACAAAAGATTCGCCGCCAAATTGAAGACCAGATGCTGCTACCGGTCCTTTTTTAAGGATAAGTGAGGATGGTGTTGGAAATATATCAGTTGTATCAACAAAAAAGCTAATTGTGGAGCGTGAAGCTTTTCTAGATCTTGGAAGATATCCAATATTTCTTGCAAGTGCAACAACATTTTCTCTCAATGTTGCACTATCAATGAATACTTCATTTGCCACCATGTTGGCATTGTATGAAGTGATGTAAGTATTGTACGATAAAACGTCTAAAATCGTCGATAAGTTAGAACCCTCAAAATCATAATCCGTAAAATTCGAATTTGATTTGAGATAATCTCTAAGTGTGGTTTTTATCTGGTCAAAATCTAGACCAGTGAAGTTTTGAAGGGACATTTATCGTGATGGCAGCAAAACAAACTCTAATTGTTGGGCAGGAACATCAATTCCAACAATCCTATAAACAAGTGTGACGTTAAATTCATTGTTTTCATAGTTTGGTTCGACTTTAACATCAATAACCTGGACTCTTGGTTCATAATTTCGAATTGAATTCTCGATTTCATCACGAAGAGACAATGCAGTCAGGTCATCCATGTTGTCAAAGAGGAGTCTAGAGACTCCAGAACCAAAATCTGGATCAAAAAACTTCTCTCCAGGAGAAGTTAGGATGATATTACGCACTGAGCGGGCAATTGCGGTCTGATTTTTCAACGCAATCAGGTCGCTATTCAGGGGATTAGCCTGAAAGGTCATACTGACATCTTTAAAAGACTGACTTACCCGCTCTAAAGGCATTCTAAATTAAAAATTTACAAATTCTATCTTATTTATCAGGGATTTTTGACCTCATAGAGGGGTTCTGTTCCATATTCCCAATCATCATAGTCATCATCATTGCGAATTTTTTCATGAATTTCATTTTGAAGGTGAAAATCATGTTTTTTTGGTGTCAAATCGTCATTTGCAATCTCACGAAGCATCTTTTGGTGCTGTTTATTAGCTAGATTGTCTAGAAAATCGTGCATTTTTACTCCTGATTTTGTTAAATCAGAACTTTTAGAGGGGTTTCTATCCCTAATCGGCATTAATACATCGTGGATTGCAAGGATTTTCGCCACAATTGGAACAAATTTCACGCTCTTGTGCCGTTTTCCAGAAATATTCATCTTCACGACCCATTCCAAGACGTTCAAATCCGTTTTCAACTTGATAATATTGTGTAGAAACCTTGAAATCTGGCATTTTTGGCTCGACTGGTGTCAAACTATTGTCAAAAATACGCAATCGATTGTTGGGATACAGTGCATATTGACCATTATTCAGTTCAATTAGATTATGAGACTTGTGTTCAGCAGGATTTTCTGCAGTATAGCAGTCAATCGTATCCATATCTTGGTGATAGTTATCAATTGTACAAATATAAGTGCCCTTTTGAATACCATGATCACGAGTATAGCACTCAAAATCCATGCTCCCAATAAATTGCTTATGAATTGATACGACTCCATAATCCATACAATTCCAGAATTGTAGGTTAGGTAGGTTCATATCAGGTGAAGGGGTTTCTGGACGCGCCAGGAACGCACTGATGGGGAGTTTATCGTACATTGCTGCATACTCTGGTAAGTATGTCTCAAAAT
>Ga0129324_10000472_pt1 | contig 29367 bp, 38 predicted proteins | sample CPBDNA_7_FD_96879 | JGI IMG/M metagenome (GOLD analysis project Ga0129324, IMG submission 96879) | Freshwater to marine salinity gradient microbial communities from Chesapeake Bay, USA - CPBay_Spr_15_0.2_DNA | ecosystem: Environmental > Aquatic > Marine > Coastal | place: USA: Chesapeake Bay...
ATAATCGGCATTTTCGAATCGTTCTAGTTGAGTAGTTGTAAAATCTGTTATATATCTATTTCTCCCATCAATTCTAAAAGTACGCCCTGGCATTATATAAATATATAATAATTTATATTAACTTATTTCTGAGAGAAATAATAGCTATTTAATGAACAACATAAAATATAGAATAAGAATACATGCGATTCAAACTAACCGGATATTTAATTATAAGGCATCTCTATTAATATAAACTCTTTTATTATGTTAATATAATTGGATTGAATACCAAAATATAAACAATAAAAATAGGTTCCTGCTAGTGTAAGTTGAAATTCGCTCGAAAAATCAGTAAGGAAAACTATAATAATATACAATGTTATAATAAATGTCTGAAGAATAATATAATTATACCCAAACGTATTTTATCTTTTATACTAGTCTATCTGTATAATTTCTTAATAAAATTGCCGGAACAATATAGAATATAAATTTCAATGTAAATGAAAAAAAGTTTTCACGTGAACTAGTAGAACCAAAATTAGATCTTTTTTTTTAAATCTCTTTAAGTTTCATATATATAATTCATATTATATATAAAATAAAATGAATTTAAATAACTTAATTGCTGTAAGCTAAGCCACCCATACCGGACATAATTCTAAGTACGTTGTAGTTTCTAGCATATACGCGTACTTTGGCAGTGTTGGTACCTTCAACGCTAGCGTTGGATAGAACAAGTTGTAGAGTCGCATTATCAATACGACTGAAATTGCACGTACCCGACGGTTGTTGTTCTTCAGGGCGTAGAGCGAACGAGTAAAGATTAATACCAGTATCCGGGGAGCGGGTGTGGTGTTGGAAAGGTTGTACTTGGTCGAAGTATGTACCTTCACGCTCCGAGAAGCGATCTTGGCCGTTCAATTGAAGCTTGGCGGTTACAACCGGGTTTTCGCCCCAGCAGTGCATATCAAGCGAAGTTTCCGCTAGTACAAAGGTGCCGGCATCCGAAACACCCGAAGCAGATACCGTTCCGCCATTCATAGCCCAATCCGCACCATCATCTCCACCCATCGACCAACCAGCCGAAGCACTTGCGGTCTCAGTATTGTATGTAGGAGCTTCAGCTTGTTGGAATAGACCCGACGCACCAATGAATGCGTTGCTACCTTCAACCGTCGCATCCGAACCGAACGCTTTGATCGAGTTTGGTAGAGCATCAATCGCGTCGGTGTAATTGAATGGTTGAGCACCAAGAGCCTTGAATAATGTGGCGTCGCCTTGGGTAGACGCGCAGTAGTCTACGTTGCAATCTGGTTGGACGACCCAGATTAATTCTTTACATGGGTGATTGAAGTTAAGTCTGATCTTGTTGGACGAAGAACCGACCGATTCCGAGCCAGTGAATTGTAGTTGCTCGATTAAATATTCAGCTGGGTTTTGCGCCATACGACGGCGTTCATCGGTATCTAGGTAGATGTAATCAACGTATAGCGACGCGGATACAAGCGATTGGGCATAAGCCGAAGTTACTTTTACATCATTGCCTGATGTAGGCGATAGCGATGTTACAGCCCATAGACATTCGTCAATGGCACGCAAATCAAGATTAATCTTTACTTCGTGATATTGGAGGGCAATTAGAGGTAGAGCAAGACCAGGGTTGGTACAGAACCAGAATTGTAGCGGGATGTACAAAGTGGTCTCCGGTAGAGCATTACGAGGCGCACATACTTGTCTAGGAGCGGACGAATCACAAGGGCCATCCACTTCAGCGAACGAAGGGTCAGTCATGAACGTCAATTGGGTGGTTTGACCGACCATCTTCTTGTAACCGGCTTCTTGGTTCTTGTCTAGAGTTAATTGGCACCAAATTTGCATCCAGTCGCCATAGTGTTTGTCGATGCGTTGACCACCAATTTCAACTTCAACTTGTTCAATCAATTGATGACCAGGGAAATCTAACCAACGAGCATAAACACCAGTGCCCGCACTGTTTAGATTTTGGTTAATTTCTGGTAGAGTGACTTGTAGGTAAGTGCGGTAAGCAAGGTCACCGTTACGAGAAATGGTACAGTTTACTCTGCGACCAAAATCTGCTTGACCATTGAAAGTTTGTTCAATCGACTCCATCGCAAAATTGCTGTGTCTGCGATAAGTTACTTTCCAAAAGGTAATTTGCGGATTACCCGTAAGATATACATCTTGTGCGCCATAAGCTACTAATTGCATAAGTCCACCACCCATTCTATAAATTAGTAAAAGAAAAAAAAAATAGAATTCTATTTAATTAAATTTTGTGATATAAATTTATTTACATAATTATTGGAATAATGTTCGTGGTTTATATCTTTTACAAATAAGTAACAATTTATTTTTTTACGTTTTACTTTCCACCCATGACGTTTGGCATTTAAAATGAATGCTTTAATAAAGGTTTTCTTATCCATAATGTATAAATAGATAGTTAATATATAAAACAAACTATTAATGTATAATAATGAATAAAGAGATAACGATTGATAATTTGTATACAAAATATCTAAATGAATTCAATCACAATGAAGAAAAAATAATATCCAATATTTCTAAATATACCGAAGATGAAGAAAAACAACAGCTAGAGTTAATAAAATTGAAACAGTTACGTAATAAAAAAAAGAATTATTTTTTAAATAATTCGAATGATTTATTTAATTATTTTGAATGTAAGCAAGAAATAGAGAAAAATAGAAATCCTAAAAAAATGATTCAGCGTTTTTTTAATAGAGAAGAAGATACGAGTGTAAATTCTCTAAATAAAAGCATACAAAATTATATAAAAAAAAATAATTTTGTAAATATAAATATAAATGATTTTATGTATGATAATAATGTTTGTAGTAAATGTAAGAAAGGTGAAATGATTAAACTAATGGTAGAAGGTATTTTATTATGTAATAATTGTTTCAACAATGAAACTTTTTTTGTAGATAACGACAAGCCTTCCTACAAAGATCCGCCTAAAGAAATATCATTTTATGCGTATAAACGGATAAATCATTTTCGTGAGATATTGTCTCAATTTCAAGCAAAAGAATCCACCGATATTCCTGAAGAAATAATAAAACAAATTGAGACTCAAGTAAAAAAAGAGCGTATTGAATTATCGGAATTAACCAATAAAAAAACAAAAGAAATTCTAAAAAAGTTAGGATATAATAAATATTATGAACATATACCTTTTATAAAAGACCGATTGGGTATAAAACCCCCCGTCATGACTCCTAAACTAGAAGATACTTTATGTAATTTATTTATGGATATACAAATTCCATATTCTAAATATTGTCCTAATGATAGGGTTAATTTTTTGAATTATTATTATACCTTATATAAATTATGTGAGCTATTAGGTGAGTATACTTATCTAATTCATTTTCCAATGTTGAAAGAACAAAAAAAGGTAGAACAAGATGAAATCTGGAAAAATATATGTATGGAATTGGATTGGGAATTTATACCTACATTATAGTCCACCAGGGAAACCAACAAGATTTGCGCCTATACCAAACCCGGCACCGGTTCTAGCATTCGCTCCCATGGTAGGTATATAAGTATCTAAAACGCTAAATGTGGCAGCCGCTACAAGAGCAATTAGAATAATTTCATCTACTTTTAAACTTTGTTTAGGTATAGCATAAGCAGCAATAGAAACCATTAAGCCTTCTACTAAATATTTTACAACACGTTTGATTAATTCTTTTACATTTAACATTATATAATTAATAAATAGAAAAAAATATATAAATAGAGAATATAATTAAGTATAATGAATAACGTAGATTTATTAGATGAAGACAGAGCGATTGCCGAACAAAAGTTTGTATGTTTATCCTTTGTCTCGCCTGAATATTTAATAAAAAAAAAAGATATTTTTTATTTTGAACAGTTTGTTGCCCAATACGATACAAATAAATCTATGACAAAGTTTAACGAGTTTATTAATTTTGTCTCTTACAAATATAATATTTCTAGCGAAGAGTTAATGAAGGAATATGAATCGTTTGTAGAGATGTTTAAGGATAAATTGAAACACGATGTCAGCGATGATTACAAAACATTTGTGGATAAACATGAAGAATTATTAGATAAACAATTTTCTAAAGAACATTCATTTCAAACTACGGTCCGTGGATTAAAAGTCAGAGGTGTATTTCCTAGTCAAGAAGAAGCCGAGCTTAGATGTAAGATGTTACGAGAATCTGACCCAAATCACGATGTATATGTTGGTCCAGTAGGCACATGGTTACCCTATCATCCGGAAGCCTATAAAACCGGAAACGTTCAATATCTTGAAAAAGAGCTAAATGATTTGATGCACGAGAAAAAGAAAAATGAGGATAAAGCTAAATTAACCTTTGAGACAAGGGTGAAAGAGTCTAAAGTAACCGCCATTGAAAATAATATGAAAAAGGCAAAAGAACACAATAATAAATTAACCCAAAGTATCAATGAAAAAGGTGAATTAGTAACGATTGAAAATATGAATACCCAAGAGAAGACGTTAGGTGTAAATGCTTCACTAGAAGATATTCGTAAAGAATTATTTGAAGGGGATGTTGTTCCTAATAAATAAATGGTAATATATATATATGTCTTATCTTAGTATACCATTAGATGATATATCTTTAGTTACTTTATCAAAAACGGTCTATATAGAAGATATATCTAGTATTCGGTGGAATAACGTAGATATTAGTAATTCATTGACGGATGAATTTCCAGACGGAAATCCCGAATATATTGCCTTATCAAGAGTAAGAGAATATAAGAATAGAGAAGGATTAAATATATACGATAATGTATTTTATAGAACAAGGGTAGGTAGAACAACGGGTAGTAACATAGATTTTACAAGCACCAATTACGAAGATAGAAAAATGCGACGAAAAGCTGAAGTATTAAAGTATAAATCCAATACTCTTACGAAACATGAAGAATTCCGCCGAACCATTAACAATAAAATAAGTCAAGCCCAATTGAAACAATTACGAGACACACAGTCTATATTGAATTGTGAAAAAACAACGGGTTTATGTAATTCAATTGTATACGATAAAAATGTTCCATTTGAAGATAAATTATGATCTTAATTTAGGAAACATACACATTTCTAAAGAAGGAAATATTTCACCACTCATACATATTTGGCTTTCGTATATTTCTCCACAATTTCGCATACCATTGTCGTATCCAATATAGCAATATCCGTCGTCTTTTGCGATTTGATTACTATTAATCTTATTTACTAATTGATTTATACCGCCTTTACTTATATTTTTTTCCTTTTTTACATCTTTTTCTTTTTTTTCTCTTAATTCTTTTTCTTCTTTTATACTTTTGTTAAGCTGTTTTAGTTCGGTATTCACCGATGGCTTTATTTGGGTCATTTCATTATAATATTTTATAAGAGTATCTTTAAAATATACAATAGCTCCAATAAAAGCTGCTAAAATAAGTACTATAAATAAATTAAATATATAAGACGTTTTTTCCGGTAATGTCTCAAACTTAGAGTTATCATTAGTGTTATCATTACGGTTATTATTAGTGTTATAATTAAGGTTATTATTACGGTTATTATTACGGTTATTATTCGTGTTATTGTTAAAATCATCATTGGTATAATCATTCATTCCATTTCTATGATTATATACATTTTTATTAACATTATCCGAAAAATTTTGACCTTCGCCGTACATTTCTTCATATTTTTCTTTTAGTGCCATTTAATATATTTATTATATTTTATATACAGAATCATAAAGTTTTTGTTTTTCGGTTTTCACTTCTTCTATCCAAACTTCTTTTTTTTTTATTTCCTCAAATATAATTTGAGTATTGTTATATAAGTTTTTGAACAAAGATGTATTATCAATTAATTTAATATTTGTATTTACATTAGATAAAAGTAGATTTATAGATACATACAATAAAGATTTATATGTTTTATTATTGGTTACTTTATATTTTATTTGAAAAAGTTGAAATAAAGATAAAACCGTTTTTTTAATCAAATCTGAGTGTGGTTTTGAATAATGTATAATAATATCCCATAATATCCATACAATGTTTTTATTTTTCTTTTCATCCTTAAAATCTACTAAATTCCTATATTGAATAAACAATGGTTTTTTCTTTTTAGTTAAATAAATATCATATTCAATTAACCAATCTATCCAATAAAATATAGTAGTTTGGTCTTTGGTTTTATCCATATGATAAACAAACTCGTTTAAAGGTATATAAAATTCCTTAGGGTCACCGTCTTTAAAGAATTGTTTTATGTATTCTACATTATTTGCTTTTAGATTATCGTACATATGTTCTAAACTAAATACAAATGGAATAGTAGATAATGTATTTTCATTTTTGGTCTCACAAAAAATAATAGTAAGTGTAAAAAATATATTACGTATATCGTCGTTATTTTTAATGTCTGAATCATTTTTAATCGATTGATTGATCATTTTGAATTCTTCTAATTTCTTCAATACATAAATAGCTATTTTGATATTATGAATATGTATATATTTACAATAAAATATGATATATATTTTCCATAAATCCAATATATATAAACTACATATCATTTCAGCAGTCCAATGTAAAGCATCGTCTCTTTTTTTGTAATATATACATGAAATCAACTCCTCTATTACTTTGCTTTTTTTATGATTGGAAAATGACAATCGTGTAAACGTTTTTCGATTATCTATAATATTACATTTATCCATTCTTATAAATGTAATAAAAAAAAAATAAAATAATATAACAAATGATAGAATTATTAATATTGTTAATATTATTATATGTATATTTTATTTTGAACCGTTATGAAGGATTTACATTATCCCAAGAGTCTTATATAAGAACCGATAAAGATATATTAGACCCTTTTTATTGTAAGATATATGACGATTTATACAATACAATCGATATTCATAAAAAAGAAAGTGAATATATTATACCTTATTTGAAGAAAGAAAGTGATGTTTTATGTATAGATAGTAGAAGCGGACATTTAGTCCAATTACTTTCAAAATTAACAACGATTGTCGGTTTAGAAACATCCGATTCTATGATAGAATGTTCTAAAAAAAAATACCCCGAATTAAACATTCAATATGTATCGTATAATCCATATACATTCAAACATAAGACACATATTATTTGTCCGTTATTTAGCATTCATACCAAATTAGATATAGGTAACTTTTTAAGTATATGTTATAATTGGTTAATTCATAAAGGTTATTTATTTATAAGTTTTATGAATCCAATGGATAATATATCTAAACTAGTCAATCACGAACCTTCTCATAAATTTCAATATAATTATACGTTTACACTAGACGTTGAACATAAACCCGGATATTCAATCGTATCTGAGAATATATACAATAAGGACGGTTCTATCAAGCGAAAAAATATATGGAACTATCAAAGCATACAATTAGACAATTTGATATACGAGACAAGTTTAAGAGGATTTAAATATGTAAAAGAATATAACAATGGTATATTTCACATGGCTATATTTTCTAAATCGTCTTAACGACTATATTTACCAATACTTACAAATGAATCAATAATATAGATTATAAATAAGCCCAGAAAACAATACAATACAATTTCTTCATTTTTTTGGTTTGTTTTAATTTCTTTTTGTTGTTCTAATAATTCTAAAATATGATTCACTTTAACTAACAATGGATTTGGTTTTTCGATGGGTTCAAAATTGGGTTTGAAAACAGCCGGAGTAACCTCTTTATGATAAAATTGTGCTAGTTCTTCTTCATTTTCTTCTTTCAAATTTGCGTGTATATTAGCTACATCAATATTGCTTGGATTATCCTTTGTTTTATCAATGACTGGCTTGAACAATTGCGATAAATTATCTTTATTTACTTTAGGTTTATCTATAGGTTCTTCTTCGGTTTTTATTAATGCCGCATTAAAAGCAAAAGCCATACTTAATTAAAGGTGATATATTTTTTTTTATAATTAAATATAAATATGGGTAAAAAAAAATATTCTTTTATGGATTATTATGATTCACTAAATAATAACAAAATATTTGCGGGTGTCATTATATTAATTATGAATATATGTTCTAGATATGCTACACTAGAATTAAGTAAATCCCAAGAGTATTATGTAAAATATGTATTTGGAAAACAATTATTATTATTTGCTATCATATGGATGGGAACCCGAGACATAATCATTTCAATTGTATTAACTATAATATTCTTGATTTTAGCCGATTATTTATTGAATGACCAAAGTATGTATTGTATTATACCATCCAACTGTAAAGTTGAAGATTTATCTGGTAATATAACTCAAAAAGAAATAAATGATTCTATTAGTATTCTTAAGAAGGCACATTCTCAAAAAAAAAATAAAAATTCTATTATAGAAAATACTATTTTCAAAGAAAATTTTATTTAATTTCTGCTAATATAGTATGAGTTATCCATTTAAAACCCATATAGAAATAATTATAAAACCAATATCTTCCTTATATGATTTATTAGATAACGCTCAAATGAATAATTATTTAAAAAATTTATACAATGACTATAGTAAATATATAATTAAAACGAATGATAATTATAGAATTATAAATGATACAGATAAAATAGACGGCGAAGACGATAACTACCGAAATAAAATATTAATGGACATATATAAATTAAAGTTTGATAATTATATTAAAGATCGCGGAGACTATGAATTTAATTATGTAATCGTACCCTATTATAGTGATTATTTTAAAATGTCTTATCCAGATATATTCGAAGATAAGGCCAAATTAGATAAAATAATTAGTTATGAATATGAAAAAGATAATATTATTGACTACATTCAAGATACAATTGAAAATAGTATCCGAAAAATAGAAAGTAACAATTCTAAATTACAATACATAAAAGTTATTTATCATGTTCCGTTATATGATAATAACGAAATAGAATATAGATTTCAAAAAAAAAAGGCGAATCTAAAATCTATTTATTACAAAGACATATTCAATATAAAAAATTTACAACGAATCAAAGATTTGCCTATGACTAGCAAATTGGTTATTCTAGATAATATCCAACAGCCAATTGAAACGGTTTTTTCAAATATAAAAAAACGCGATAAGGATAAGATTATTCCATATATACAATTGATACAATTTTTTGAGACTTTATACAAGTATAGTAGAAATAAACAATTAAGAGCGGATATAGAAAATAAGGGGAACTTTCATAAAGCGATTATATTATATTCTGTTGATTTTTTAGATAAAGATATAACTAACTTGAATAATGAATATTATTATGAATTGCCTAGTATAATGATATTACCTAGTTATATCACCCATACTAAAGAAACAGCCGAATATCTTAAAAATGAAAGTAAATATATAGAAAACAAATATAAAGTAGGTAATAATTATAGATGTATTGGTAAAATAAATAAAGTAGGTAATAATAAATATAAATTTACAGTAGTATTAAAAGAAATTCTATTTGAAGATATATATAAATTAGACGATACGATTAACCTATACGTGTTTATAGATGTTAGAATGTTTGGGCTCATTTATAGTTATACGATAGATGATAATACAAATAAGCATTTACTAATTAAGAATAAACGTGGAAATATAAAAATTTTCAACGAAAATGATGTAAAAACGTTGAAATATAATAACATTGATAAAACAGCAAGCGATAATAATGAATTATATATATCTAAATCGTATCGTATGGATAGTACATCATTTAAGAAATATTTAAAAAAAGAAGTAACTTCTATTGAATTATTGAATCATTTAAAAAGTCCGACTGAGTTAAAAAAGTATGAAATATATGCTGAACAAAATAATCCTAAATTAAAATACAGCGCACCAAAAAAATTACAAAATATGTTAATATCCAATAAAGAAGATTTCAAATCATTATTAAATATATTATTTTACGAAAATTCATTGTTTCATTTAAAACCCCGTAATAATAGTGTTGTCTCTAATACCCAATATAAAGTTAAACTGGACAATAAAATAAGTATTTATGAAATAAAGGACCCTACGAAAAAAATATATGATAAAGCTTTGGAAGTTTTATTTGACAACGAACCACTACAAAAGAAATATAAGGACGTGATTTACAATAAAAAGCCCAATTATATCATATACGTTAACTTATTACTTCAGAAATCCAACTTTAAAAAAACAAAATATGATTGTAAAGAGATAAAATATAAACTCCTAAAACATACAAAACGTTTATTTTCGGGTGGTAGTATAAAATTGAAACAAAATAAAAAGAATAAATATAGGTCATGTCGGTCAAAACAATGCTTACGACGTTACTCACACCGAAAAGTATAAATATATACAGACGTTTAGGATTAAGATATATAATACGTAATAGAGTAAAGTTTATAAAACAATCCTTTGAATTCTTAAATGAAGACGCAACCAATGAAATATTGTCCTTTTTCAAGTATAAGCATATTACAGACGATACGTTAAATTCTTATTTGTATATATTCATTTATGAGCTATTTTATGTATCTATATTAACAAAAATGAACCCGGAGCAAACCAATAAAATAATCGAAAAAAGCTTAATTCATTTATTATTATATGTATTGCTAAAAGAGAATATATTTCCTATATTAAGTGACCATATTGACTAGCAAACTTATAAAGTTGGAGAATCTGAACCATAGTAAAGTCATTTGTCTCTAAAAAATGTTTTATAGGTTTATTTATCTTTAACCAAAAATGATAAATATCCTGATAATTTATTCTTAACGTTAGGTCGCGCAAAAAATAACTATTATAACTTTTAATGATATAATGAATTATTTTTTGTTCTTCGGATAATATAGGCAAATACGAAAAAATATGGTTTTGTAGTTCTAGCGGTAAATATAACATTTATACATTATAAATGTTATATTTAACATTTATTGTTAATCATATTTAATATAGATGAAACGGCCTCTTCCAGTTGTTTATAACTATTACTAGCTTCATTCAATGTTTTTTCCATTTCTTCTTTTTTTTTTAAGTTTTCATTCAATCCTAATTCTTCGCTATGAATTTTTTTATTAATTTCTTTTTGTTGTTCTTTTAAACTAGCAATCATTTCGGTCTTTTTTTCAATGATACGATTAATTTCATTTATACTTATTTTCATATTTTGAAGTTTTTGTTGTAGTTGAATATAATTACCTTCCATTATATCACATATAGAACATAAATTAAACCGCTAAACGAATTGTATTTTTATCACTTTTACGTTTACGGCGATTCAACGATGGGGCTGAAGCATTACTTAAATTATCTAAATCTTCAATACTAATCGTACTTTCATTTTTCTCTTCAAGATCTATTTTTTTATTTAATTGGTTTAATAATTGGTCAATATTATCAGGTCCTTTCATATCTTGTCTAAAATTAGACGGACCCGACGGCGGGGGGTCGCTATGGCTCATACCAAAATCATTCATAAAATTACTTAAACCCGGACTATTTTTTTCCATAGAGTTTACCGCAGCCTTTGTAAATTGGTTCATCAAATCGGGATTTTGTCTCATAATATCGTCCATACCTGGCATAGCCGATTTAAACATCGTATTTGTCATATGAATCATCATACCCGAACCGGCTAGTTGAAACAATAGTTTTAATTCTGGAGCCATTTTAGCCTTGGATTTATATTTATCATGAAGTTCTGAAAAAATTTCGTCATAATCTTCTAAATTTTCGTTGATTTGTTCCGACCAACCGTCTAATTTAATATCAAATGGGTCTAGTTTATTATTCAAGAATTCGACTCCAGTAATAAATGTAGTGAATAGTTTTCCCTGAAACTTAATACTATTGGTACGCTCCTTTTCTGAAATAATATGTTCGTATTCGCCTTTCATTTCGTCTAAAGAGGACTCCATACTATAGCGTTTCGATAACGTAGCACCCTTACTTTCTAGTTGTTCTAGTTTTCGTAAATAGTTGAACTTTTCTTTCAATAAATCTTCTTTCGATTTATGTTCCACTTCTTTCACTTCTTTTTCAATATTGATTTCACTTAACTTTTTAAAGGTCATTGGCGGTTGGGTATCCATTTTTACGGTGTTTTTTCCTATTTCAACATTGTCAAAACCCATATCATTTAATTCTTCTAGTTCTTTATCTAAAGATATATCATTTGATTTACTAGAACTTTTTTTTTTATCATTCATAAGTAATTCAATACCACCTCCAAAATCAACAGACTGATTTGTATCTAAATCCAAATCGATGACTTCTTCCATTATAATAAGTTATATGTTATTACTTTATATTTATCGCACAACGAATTGTTTTTTTAAAGCATCTTTTAATTGTAAGAAACAATCGGCTAAATCATCTTTTTTTTTATGAGACAAAAAATAGTCTACCCAATCCACATAGTCTTTTTTGATAATCGTTTGTGTAATTTCAATGCTTAATTTTTTACGTTGGCTATAAGTAGTCTTTTTTGGAATATCATAATCTTTTAATTTATGACACGCATTCCAATGATATATATCGTTACAACCTTGTTGAATAAAATACATAGTAATCATTCCTTGTAATGTTTTCATTCGAATTGCGTTTTGACCGATTTGATTTTCAATCACAACCCTATCCACTGGATATTTTGGAAATATATCATGAAAGGAGTCGCACATTGTTTTTCCTATATCAATTAAATTTACACCACTTGATTTTTCTTTACATAACTCTAAAACATTCCATTCCACAATAGAAGATGTATCTGTATTATAAATAATATAGGCCAAATTTTTTATTCCTACATCAATGCTTACATATATCATATAATTATGATATATGTTATATATTTATATTAATTTACAAATTGTCTCTTTCGCATAGCATTTAATTTTTCGCTGGTTAAATATGTATTTTTCATATCCGATTCACTATATCCTTTTGGTTTGCTATCGTCATGAACTCCCATAAATAAATAAGGGGTTTTATTCGCCTCTTGGCGAAATAACGGAGTATCATTCAAAAGGGTCATTTCATTATAATTGCGTTTCATAATGGTTTCAGCGTGTTTTACTAAAAACTCGCGATAGACTTGATTACTTTTTATTCCGTATTCATTTTTTATTTTTTCATTTTTAATAGAACTTTGTGTATAGTCTGTAAACATACGACCATCCTTTAATACACCCGGATATGCCGAAGCATAGTTATTTTGTGTAATGTAAGACATAATATATAACTATAAAATTTATTCTTCTAATTTGGTAATTTCTAATATGGATTCTTTCTCTTCTTCTTTCTCTTCTTCTTTCTCTTCTTCTAGGGCTAAATCTACTACAAGCGACTTTTTATTGGTTACTAAACTAATCAATTCATTTTTTTTCATTTTATTCGTGGTTTTAATACCTTTATCGGTTAATAAATCTCTTAAAGATTTAACACTCATTTTATTATAATCCGTATCATCGTCTATATTAACTTCTTTAACTTGTTCTACAATAAGTTCGTCTACATCTTCAATGGTTTCATCGTCTGACTCAATAGAAGATTCGTCGCTATCTTCTTCTTCTTCATATCTATTTAAATCACATACAATATCTTTCATTTCCACATTTGTTTGCACTGGTTCATTTGACTTTTGTAACAATTCATATAATACTTTAGCTTGTTCCATTTGAGCAGATTCAATGTTCTCGTATTTTCGTTTAAAATAATAACACACTAAAGTAATTAATAATAAATTTATAATTAGACCCGTGAAAAATCCACTAATATCTAATAATCCCATTATACATAATATATATAATCTTTATATACCTTTTAAACGAAATCAAAGGTTAAAAAGATATTCGGGATAGTTTAAATCCTTTAATATTTGTTTTCCGCCGTGAATATAAGATATACCTTTTTCGATTTTATATAAATACTTGATATGACCTTTCGTTTCTATAACATTCATTTTTAAGTTTGACACATGTTTATCTAATTGTTCGCATAGTTGAATATAATGGGTAGTTAGCATAAAATCAACCGATTTGAAAAGAAATAATCCTTTTAGATATATTTCCGCACATAATACAGCATCGTTCGGATTTGTTCCTGAATATAGTTCGTCAAATATACAAAAGTGTCTATCTTTCATGTTGTTTTCAATATGTTCTAAAATATCTTTACATCTACGGGCTTCGGCTTGAAATAAGCTGTCTCGTCCCGAAGTATCGGGTATATTCAAATAAGAATGAAAGTGGTTGTATAAATGAATATTTGCTTTTTTATAACAACCCAATCCTAGTTGTTGTGACATAATAATATTAAGTAATACCGATTTTAATAGGGTTGTTTTACCTGAAGCATTTGGTCCAGTAATAATAATATTTTTATTTATCTTTACGTTATTTTTAATAGGCTTATCATTGATATTTGCTAAATAATAAGAAGATTTCATGGTTGTTTTCGCATCTTTAAAGGTTGTTAAATTTAGTTTTTTAGATTTATATTTAGATTGAAATAGAGATAAATCTTGAATATATATATTTACATATTTAGAATAACGAAATGCTTTATTGTAAGATTCGTTATAAAACAATGAATAATACAAAGCCATTATATAACCAATTTGGCTTAACCTACTAAATGTATTTGAATAAGGAAAAACCAAAGCCATCTTATTTACTATGGTTTGAAGAATGCTTTGTTGTCTCTTATTTTCGTTTATAAATAAATGATAAGACGGATAACACTGTAATTGAGAGTTCAATGTATGGATTTGGTGAATCGATTCAATACAGTATTTTTTATAGGATTCAATAAATCTTGATATGTGATGAATATTATTGTAGAACTGAATACACGATATTATATTTTGATATATTTGAAAGATATAAAAAAGAATAGAGACAAATACCGATGTTTTTTGTTGAAAGGTAATAGAATCATTTGAATAAAATAAACGATACATGTTTGTATTTTTTAACATATTCTTTAAAAGGTCACCGTATTCTGACCCAGATATTTTAATGTTTTTGAATCTTAAAATAAAAAAAGGTACTATAAAAATGAAAATAGGAGTACATAATGAAAATATAGGCGAGCTTATATTGTATAAGCTTAAGGCTTGTAAAAATAATATAGAACGATTCAGTGGTTCTAACAATTCAATATTAATATATTGATATTTATCTTTGAAATTTGACTCCGAATCAAATAGTTCATAGTCTTTCAACATTTGTTCGTTATGAATAGGTAACACATTTATATCTTTGATTATGTGTTGTGTATCTTCTAAATATGTTTTATCGGCTGTATAAAAATTAGTCCATTGTTCTAATAACAACGAATTGCCTATTATCTTTTCATAACACACATTCATTTCAAGATCATTCTTTATAGTATTTGATATCTCATAATGCTGAATATATTGAATCGGCAATTTAAACTCCATATATATAAAGTTTTTTTTATAACATAATATAGAACGAATATAAAAATATTATTTATATATTATAATGTATTATTCATATGATAAAATCATATCGTTGTCTCTTCAATATACTTCATATGAATTTCCCGAAGAGACCAATATTATTATTTCCGAAATAAAGAAACAATTATGTATTCATAACAAATCCGAACCATTTAAAATAACTAAAATAAATAAACAAGAAGATTATTGTGGTACGATTTGTAAATTATTAAATAAGCTAACCGATAAAAATTACGATAAATTGAAAGTAGAATTATTTGAATTGATTAAAAATATAGAAACCAAAAGCGATATAGATATAATTACGAATAAGATATTTCAAATTGCTAGTTCGAATATTCATTTATCTAAATTATTTTCTTCTTTATACAATGAATTAATTCAAAAAAACAATACATTTTATCTTATATTTCATGATAATTTTGTAAAGCATAGTAAATCATTAAGCGAAATACATTACATTAGTCCAAATGAAGATTATGACGGATATTGTAATTATGTAAAAAAGATAGACCAATTGAAAGCCGGTCTATCTTTTTTTACGAATTTAATGAAGTATAATATTTGTTCAATAGATAATATAGTTGATTTATGTAAGGAATTATTGAGTTCTTTAATGATTGAAATGGATCATAAAAACAATATGGAATATAAAGAAGAATTATTACAAAGTATTTTCATAATCATAAAGGAAATATTAGATTATTTATTGTTTCATAAAGAATGGGAATATATATACAATAAAATAATGGAATTAAAAAAACACCCGAACATAAATCCTAAATTAAAATTCAAATGTATGGACATTAGCGATTTTGTAAAAGATCATACACGATAATAGTTCAATACTTGGTATCCATTACGCATATTCCATGTAACTGACTGGGGTTCCATTTTGAAATTTATATTTTGATTTAAGAATTTATTATTTTTCCATTTTATAGATTTTAAGGAAGGACTAGACGCTCCATCGTACATATATTCTTCATTGTTTATAGTCAATAAGCAACAAAAATGATTTTTGCTTATGTCTCTAATCAATATAGAATCTAATATATATTTATGTTTATTTTGGTTCGTTATATATAGTTCTTTGTAATTTATTTTATTTGAAGATTTATCATCTAATTCCGCCCATATTATATCTTTATCGGAATTAAAATATCCATTGTTTTTTATAGTTGTAAATAATTTAGGTCCATCTGTAAAGTTATATATGTATGGGTTATTCGATAAATAATTGATTAAAGCAATTTGATAAGTATATGGATTGCCATATTCTTTTTTATTTGTAATAAATGTTTTATATTCTTTAGGAATATTTTCATGTATTTTTTCAATCAAATCGTTTGTATTCATAATTTTAGCTAATGGATTCCCCTGTAAAGTGGCTTCAATCGCAATATTGAATAAAAATAAGGGTGCTTTCAAATTTGTTAAAAATGGATTCATTCCTTTCATTTTACCGGTAATCATATATTGTCTGAAATACTTATTGAATTTACGACCTTTATCGCTTATATAATTCATCATAAATCCGGTATTAAACCAACAATTATAATAAGATTGTTTTGGTACAATTAGACTAGATACACTGATATTATGATGTTTTGATAAATTATCTAAGAACATTTTTTGGGCTTCTTTATTCCAATACGCGACACATTCGCCATTTTTTAATTGAACCTTAGGATTAATATAATATTTTAGTATAGAATCTTTTATTTTATATTCAGCAACATCTATATTCATACAATAGGTTATGGCTTGAAATATATCATATTTTTTACTATATCTTGATTCCACCAATAGTTTATTTATTTCGGGGGAATAGGATGTTTCATCTGTTTGTTTTTTAGGCATTCTTAAACTGTTTGGTTTCGACCTTAAAACGTTCGAAATTTTATGGGTTCTTTTCATTAATTTACAATTAATAGGGTTCAGTTTATATTTACTGGATAGTCTACAGTGATTGGTAAACACGCATCCTTTATAACATTGTTCTCTTGGTAAATTAACGCACCGGGATTTACACTTTTTCGTCTTATTTGACATTTATATATATGTATATATTATAATTATGCCATTAGAAGATAAAGCTTATACATCATCCCTATTGATAAAAGATTATAAATATGAACCAAATATAAATACTGTAGAAGAAGCCGGACAAACGACGGATTTATACAAAGTGCGTGTTCATTTTAATGATTTACATTATGACTTATGTATTGCCATCGGAAACGTAAAACAAATGGATAAGGTTGATTATAAATATGTATATGCTGTAAAATATGGAAAGGTTGTATCTAAATTAGGTGTCTATGAATTTGTACATGGTGGAAATACCGATGATTATAAAGAAGGTTCTATGTTATTATTTGATAACTTTGCTTCTAGTTACAAATTAGATGATTTAAAACAGACCAAAGACGAGTATATCGTAAATAGTGTAGAAAGCAATAAAGAAATGAATAAATTTTTGAAAACCATAAAAAAGGTAATCCTAGAAAGTAAAGGTTCCACGTATGAAAAAAAATATGTAAGACTTATACCAGTAATAGAGAAAAAATCCAATAAAGATATACTTCTACAAACCTTAAAATTTTACGATGAACTACACAAAACTACAGATATAACAAACATTGAATTTATAAAAAATGGTAGTTTAGATAATGCTTTAGTAGATAAATATAAGTCAGCTTATGAATCTATGACTTATAATGATTTTATACGTATGATATTTGGTATTGATTTTGAATTGTTAGATGAATTAGATGAGTTTGAAGAAAAAACATTATCGTATTCAAAAGAGACAAGTGAAGAGCCAAGCGAAGCAACCGAGTCAAATGTATCACCAAGCGAAGCAACCGAGTCAAATGTATCACCAAGCGAAGCAACCGAGTCAAATGTAGAAGAAGAAGCAGAAGAAGAAGAAGAAGAAGCAGAAGAAGAAGAAGCAGAAGAAGAAGAAGAAGAAGCAGAAGAAGAAGAAGCAGAAGAAGAAGAAGCAGAAGAGAATAACGTTCCATCCAAAGGTCAATCCAATGTTACACCCAATGTTCCATCTAATGTTCCATCTAATGTTCCATCTAATGTTCCACCCATTGTTCCATCCAAAGATGAGTCCAACGTTCCACCCATTGTTCCATCCAAAGATGAGTCCAACGTTCCATATAATGTTCCACCCATTGTTCCATCCAAAGATGAGTCCAACGTTTCCGCGAATCCTTTAGAACCAACCTCTGAAAAACCAAGCATAGGTGGACAAATCAAAATGAAACTTTTGAAAAGAAAAATGAAATTATAATATATGAAAATTACAACAAAATCAAAAGAGAATATTCAATATTTAAATACTCATTACAAATTAGACAAAAGACCATTAAATATAAAATACGTCCTTCGTATCATGTATAATACATTAAATAAATTTAAAATGAATAATTATAATTATATTAGAAAATCGAATGTAAGCGTATTTGAAGAAGACGGTACGTTTTTTCCAAAACCAATTGTAGAAAAGATAAATAAAACAAAATACGAAGAATATATATTCAAATTAAAAAAAAAAAATTATCATTTTGTCATCAAGATTTATAGCGAGAATACTATACATATTAAAAACTATATTCGATATATAAAACTAATTTTATTATTATTTATTCATTATAAACCGATTCAAATAAAACAATATAACACCATAACCATTTATTTAACCGACTTTGAAAAACATATAAACCATATGCCAATAAAACCTTATAATATTAATACAGGTTATACATACAGAAATGAAGTTAAACTATATAGAAAAGAAGAATGGTTTAAAGTATTTATTCATGAATGTATACATTTATTTGATTTTGATTTTCATAAATATTCACATCCGTCGAAGTTGAGTAAATATTTTCCAATCCAAAGTCAGTTTTTAATATATGAATTATATACCGAATTTTGGGCAAGAATTGTGAATATATCTATATTGTCTATGAATAAATCGTTTCCAATATTTAAAAAAAGATTCTATAAGTATTTCAAAATGGAGCAACTATATTCAGCTGTAACTACAAATAAAATATTACATATAAATCATTTAGATTATAGCGGATTAATTAAACCCAATTCATATAAAGAAGAGACAAATGTATTTTGTTATTATATATTGGTTGGATTGTTATTTTATTATATTAATGATACGATGGCTTTTTTTGTCTCCCATAACAAAAATATACTAGATTTTAATGATAAACACGTAAACTCTTTTGAAAAATATATAATTCATTTACATAAAAAAGAAGAATGGTTAAATTATTTAGATGGTTTAAAAGATTATAAAACTCCAAATGTAAATATGGCTTTATACGAAATAGTATTTTAAAAATTGATTTGAATATATATCATTATATATTCAAAATGTCTAACTTATTTACTTACACCAGCGAAATATATCATCCTTCTATGGGTCGCGATGGAAATTATATGGATTCGTACGTGAATCTAAGCCGTTTTTCAAAATGTGGTTGTGGTTCTACAAATGATTTCAATAGCCAATCGTTTAAAACTCATTTTAAATGTGTTACACATAAACGATGGATTGAGTATTTGAATCTTGAAAAAGAGAATCATTACGCCGAACTAATGAAATACAAAAAACTGAATAAACAACAACAATTGATTATTCAACAACAACAAGATATGATCACAACCAATGATATAAAATTAGAACAATATTCCAAGAAAGTATTTGAATATAAAAAAACGATTGAATCTCTAAAAGAAATTAGAACAAAGTTAGCGAATTGCGACTTAGATTAAGCCTTTACGCTCTTTTCAAAATGCGGGCTCATGAACTTTTGTAGATTGAAGTAAGTAAGTTCATCCGCATCCGATACCTTGAGTAGCTTTTTTAGTTTGGCATCCGGTAGAATCTTACGTCCATTCGATTTATCTTGAAGACTGTTTTCGCGAATGTAAGCAGTCATTTCCTTGGTTACATCCGTACGAGCCATCATGGAACCCTTTTCCTTCTTGAGGAAGGTAGCAAGTTCATCACTAATCTTAGTTGGCTTTACAAAACCACTTGGAGCACGCGAACCCTTATTTTTGTTCTTTTTTTGGTTGATTTTATCTAGAACTTTCATTTCCTTGGAAACTTGTTTTTCTAGAACCTTCAATTCAGCCTTTACTTTCGATAGAAGACCGTTCATTTCGCCAAGTAAAGATACTACACCGTTAAAGGATTCTTGTAGCGAACCTTCCGTTTGAACTACCGGAACCACTACATTATCTACTACAACATCCACTACAGGTTCAACTACCTTTTTCACTTTCTTTGGTTTTTCAACTGGCTCAACCGATTCAACCTTAGGTTCAACGGATTTGGATTTCTTAGATTGTTTTACAGCAGACATTATACATATTCATATTATATCTTTTTATATTGTTTTTACGCATTTATTATATAACAGACTGGTATAGCCATGGCAAAGATTCCGCCGCGCGATAATTTACTAAAGTAAACGCCGTTAATATATATATCGCACAAAGCGACTGTTTTTCTTCATTTATATGAACGTTGTTGATTAAATTATCACAAATATTATATATATAATTTTTTAGGGTAATGTTTTCAATATGAATATTACGATTATGGAATAAATGTGTAGGCATGTTTACAAATGGATTTCCAAATGGAGGACATAAAGTAGACCGTTCTTGTGTAGTTAATTGGCTTCTATACATCCAAATATCATATATTTCATAAATAAATTTACGTAATTGTCTATTGTTTAACTGTGTTATCCATTCGGTTTGGGTGTAATTCCCTAAAGAATCTAATTTTTGAAATATAGAAACAAACTTTTGATCAATCGTTTGTTTTATAGGTTTGTTTACAACATTCGTGTAATGAAATAGTTTATTATATTGTTTACGTTTTTCAACCATATCTGTAAAAGAACTTGGAAAAGGCTCCATCGTATATGGGTTATTTTTACTATGTTTATCTAATAATATACTAATCGATAGAATATTGAAACCATATACAAATTTATTTTTATCTTCATAACTGATAAAAAACTTATATTCTATATCTTTCATAGATTCGGTCGTTAGAAAATCCTCGGTATTATTACATAGTTCACGTTTAAACATGGCTGGACCTTGTGTCTCATTTAGCTTTCGTACAATATAATTTCTATAACAATAAATTATTTTGCGAATATAATAAGAATGTTTCAAATAATGATAACATTCATATAAGATATCTTTCTTTGTTTTTTTTTTAGGTTTGTATTTGAAATACTTCATAACTTCTTTTAACTCTTTAATCGTATAAGTCCTTTCCAATAATTTGTTATAATCCGAATAACTATTGGGTGGTTTCTCCATTTATAGTATTCATAATATTTTTTTATATCTAATTACAAACTCTCATAAATGATTTATAAAAATTGATTTAAAGATTTTTATTATATTTATGTAACAATGTCAACTATTATTGTAAACTCAAACGACTTCTCTCCGGCTGAAAACATGATTTTCACGAAACCTAAGGCAAACAATGCCGGCGGTAAAAGCGTGGGTATCTTGAATAGTCGTTCTAAGAAGTCACTACTTATTCAGACACCACTTATGATGAATTGGGGTGTAAATGTATATGATAATGCGAATAATACTAAGAGTTATGATTTCAGTTTACAATTTCCACGTGAAGAGTTTGGAAATGAAGATACTAAGAACTTACTAGATATGCTAGTTGCGTTTGAAGAAAAGGTAAAAGCCGACGCTCAAAAGAACTCGCGCGATTGGTTCGGTAAAGCATCTATGTCTGCTGAAGTAGTAGAAGCTCTATGGAGTCCAATGCTGAAATATCCTAAGGACCAATCCACTGGCGAACCAGACAAAACGCGTAGCCCAACTTTAAAAGTAAAGCTACCTGTATGGGAAGGTGAATTTAAGTTTGAACTATTTGATGTGGAACAAAACGGATTAATTCCAAATGAAGAAGGACGCGGACCTGAGGAATTTATCCAAAAAGGTAGCAATTTAGCTTGTATTATCCAATGTGGTGGTATTTGGTTCGCAAATGGTAAATTTGGTGTAACGTGGAAATTATACCAAGGCGTTGTAAAACAAGTAGAAGGACTTGAACGCGGAAAATGTCATATCAAAATGAGCCAGCAAGAAGAACTCAAAATGAGCCAAGAAACAATTGTGCCAACTCAAGAAACGGTAACTTACGATAGTGACGGTGAAGACGTTCAAGTAGAAGAACCTAAAGATGGTAAAAAGAAAACTAAATCTAAAAAGAAGTAGATAAATGAATAATTATATTAGATAGTTCATTATGTTCAAATATTTTTTCTTGAATCATGGGTATACCTTGATTATATAAAATAGTTTCGTTGTTTTCATAAATAAATGAAATACTTTTGCCAATATTGAACACAATGGTATCTCCAATATTCTTTGTTTTATTTTCTAAATATATATGTATATTATTATATATATCTATTGATATATAATCCGGAATATTTGGCTTAATCTTTATTTTTATTTTCTTATCTTCATACCATAATTCATGATGCCATAAAGGTACATATATATCGTATTCCGACATATAATATAATTCCTTATTGAATAACTTATCTAATTTTGGATTCAATTCGTATACTTCATAACTATTTATATGTTTTTCAAATGGTTTATATATGTATTGTTTTAATATAAGAAATAAAGTATGCGTATACTCTTCGTTCATATAGAATAATGGAGACACTGTATTCAAATCTTCTAATAAATAATCATAGGCTTCTTTTACATCTACAAATAATAAGGAATCTTTATTTTTATCGGGGTGATATTTCAAAGATGCCTTTAAATATTTTTTACGCAATAATTCTTTATCCAAACACTCATTATCATTTATATTCAGTATATGATAAGCTTTTAATTTATCCATACATTCATTAGAGTTATTATTTTAATATAATTAAATACATAACGAACCTTTCTAAATGATATATTGTTCGGTAATTGTTATTGTATTTTTTTATAATATCAAATATATCTTTCATATGTACTTCAATGTCATTTGTTGTAATATATTCGCGATTGATTAAACTATTTAAAATATAATAAAAACATTCATGAATATTCAAATTATACGTTAATAAATTATATAATAATTCGCGTAATAAAAAATAATCTACTTTTTTTGAATATATCATTTCGATAATAGGGTCACATAACTTTATAGATAACGTACTATTTGATTTTTCTTTCAAACATACGATACGACAATTATGTTTTATAGATTCGGGTAAAGACGAAAGATTACGCGTACATAATATAAAGCGAATCGTTGGATCTCTTAAAAATATATAAAATATATCTAATAATTCGTCTTTCATACAATGAAAATTCATACATAATACAATACACTTACCCATGAGTTCCTTACATATTTGTATTTGTTGATATAAGGCAATCCATAAACTATATTCATTTGTTCCAAATAAATCAAAATCCACTTCAAAATGTACGTCACTTATGTTGAAATAATATTTATTATCATTCAAACTTATTTCTATTTTTCGTTTATAATTCAATTGAGTTTTACTAAGAGGCTTTATTATATCTATTGCGTGTTTATATTTCAAACTATTTTCTTTACCATAAATAATAATATTCTCCATTTTATAATATATGAAAGTGCTATTTAAATATATTATAATACTATTACTATGAACATCATTATTCCTTATGATTTATTTGAAATAAAAAAAATACTTTTTCAAAAACCAGTTGAAAATAAAATAAAATATTATAATTCGTTTTATAGAATATTATACAACGAAACTTATTATACCATTCAAAATATAATCATTTCTATACCATTCACCCATATCATTACAAATTATACCAATAAAATCTATAAAATAAGTTTAAACAATTCTTTATTGTATTCATTATTTTATATTGAACACGAAATTTTAAAACAAATCAATTTAATCACAAATAAAAAAATAGAAAGATTAATATACAATGATTGTATGTATAAACGTTATATATTACATTTAAATAAACCAATCCATAAATTGTTATTACGCATTTCGGGTATTTGGGAATCTAAAGATAAAATAGGCATCACTTATAAATTTATTTCACGCTGAATCTACCATAAAATTATCTAAAATCGTTTGTTGAATACCTATGATAAACAATGAAAAAAAACCAATGATATATAAAAAGCCCGAAATTTGTTTTTTATCTTCATTTTCATATAGTAAATTATATAACAACAACAATACAAAGGATAACATCATTAAATTTGAAAAGAACGACCACGAATAATATATGTTCGGTATTTCTTGTTTATTAATTCGTTCAAAATATTTATACGATATAGTTGTATCCCATAATAACATCATGATTAATAACGATAGTGGATATATATTTTCTTCTTGTAATTCAAAATCAATACATAAATAAGATATCAACGAAATAATAACAATTAAATTACCCCATATAGATGTATTGGCACTTCCAAATGTTCCGTCATTTGAAGAGACAAACATACTTAATATTAATTTAGTTACTATACCTATCATTGTAAAGGTTATCAATACAACTTTTGGAAAAGATATATAACTTGTTTCTCTATTCATATGATAAGATTATATTTTTTTTGTAAATATTCTTTTATATCTTTTATATCTCGGCTTTCTATTTCTAATTTATAAAATTTAGGTTTCTTCATTTTGGCAGTTTTATGATAAATATAATCACCATATTTTCCAGTTCGTACGCTTGTATTTTTATCTATCATTATATTTATATTCATCATAGACTCTATAAGTTCACTCGGAAACTCTTGTTCTTCTATATATTGTTCTATATTCGGGTAATATTCCCATTGTAATAACGAAGTGGTCTTTTTATTATATTCCATGTAATATCCAAATTGACCTTCTTTGATTACTACCGGGTATTTCTTATATATACCACAATGTAAGCTCTTTTGCTTACTTTTTATACGGTCGATTACCACTTCTTTATCTACGTCGCGTTTAAACTCTATAAATATATCTTTCCAATGTCCACTTTCTTCTATCTTATCTAATTGTCTTTCCATTTCTTTGGTGTATTCATAATCAAATAAATGCTTATAATATTCATAACAGAATTCTACTACTTTTTTTCCAGTATCGGTTATACTTATTTTGTTAGTTTCATCATTCGAATACGACTCACACGTCTTTGTTATTTTATTATCCATAAATACATAATTGGTTGTTTCAAATACTTTTCCAGTGATTTTACCTTTTACAATATAATGTTTATCATAAAGCTTTGTTAATATGGAAGCATAAGTAGAAGGTCTACCTATTTCTTCTTTTTCTAATTTTTGTATGATTTGAGATTCACAATAATGATATACCGGCTTTTCTAATATTTCTTTACACGTTATATTATAACATTCAATATTTACTAATAGAGACAAATATAGTTGATTTGTCTCGGATTTTATACTATCTATTTTCCATCCATGAAATATAGTATTTGGTTCTTTGTATATAAAATATAAATCCATAGGAGCGTTCATTTTATAATGAACATGTTCCATAATACAATCACTCATAGAAGTTTGTAAAGTATGTTTGTAGATTAAATGATATAGTTTGTTGATTTGTTTTGTTTCAAAAGATGTTTCTTCTATAGTCAAATCGGTTACACGAATCCCTTCGTGAGCTTTCTTAACTGAATCCGGTATTTCTTTATAATATGGAACGCCGTATTTTTTTTTGATAAATTGTTCTAATACAACCTTAAACGAATCGCTATAAATAGGTGTGTCTGTACGCATATAAGTAATACAACCGTTTTCATATAACGCTTGAGCATAACTCATCGTCTGAGAAGGACTATAACCTAAAACTTGGTGAGCTTTTTGTTGTAATGAGCTTGTGATTAAAATAGTAGGTCTTTTTTCTATCGAACTATGTTTTTCTACTGAATTTATTTTAAACTTGTAGTCCTTACATAATTCTAAAAAATCAGCATCTTCTAAATATTGCGACAAATGAAACTTTATTTTTTTACTTGTAAATAAGCCTTCTACTTTATAGTGCGTTTTTGTGCTTTGTTCGGTGTATTCTTTTTCTTTTTGATATACCATGTGTAAAGCCGGAGTCTGACACCTACCAGCACTTAATTTATTCAATATATATTTCCACAATTTAGGAGATATCGTAAAACCAATATACAAATCTAACAACTGCCGAGTTTGTTGACTATACACTCTATTCATATTCAAATATGACTGATTTTTTATAGATGCTTCTAAAGCCGATTTAGTAATTTCACTAAATAATATACGAGGGGTTGTCTCTACATTTAATTTACATACTTTACAAATATGCCATCCAATCGCTTCACCTTCTCTATCATCATCTGTCGCTATAATAACACTAGACGCCTTTTTTATTTCGTCTTTTAACATTTTAACCACTTTGGGTTTTTCTATTTTATAATTCACTTCATATGTATCCATATTAATTTGGTCTAATGAAGTGAATGAAGTTATATGTCCACAACTTGCCACCACTTTATAACCATCGCCTAAATAGTCTTCAATCTTTTTACATTTAGATGGCGATTCTACTATAACCAATGTTTTCATTTATAGTATATATAAGTATTTCATTATATCAATTTTAATTATGTCGGTTGCGTGATTTTTTGGCCGAACTTCTAGATCTTTGGGAACCTCTACCATTTCTAGAACGTCCGCGCAAAGATTTACGAGCAGAAGAAGATTTACGAAACCTGGATGAATATGTACGATTCGTTTGTTCGTTTGAATTCATATTTAGCCTTCTTTTACGTAATATGTTTTCTAGTATTTCCCCCCTAGTTTGCGGATTTCCGCGTTCTAATAATATCGAATAGTTTAATAAAAACTTATAATCCTTCTTGGTAAAATCGTCTGCTTTAAATTTATCCATAAAAGGAGTATGAACATTATTTTGTTTAGTTAGATAGAAATTTGAAACTCTATTCATAATTTCTCGCATTTCAGCATCGCTCAATGTTTTTACAACCATTATATTATAATGATTTAATAAATTTTTAGAATTTAGTTTACACCGAACGTATCATAATATGTTTTCCATGTGATATTTTTGGTTGGAGAAACAAAGTTATTTTCAGGAGTATCTAGTTTTTTATCTACATAGATTTTTTTTAATAACAATCCAATTTCATAAGAAGCTTCGTGTTGGTCGCGCGTTCCATTTTCAATCGTCTCTAATACATCTAAAAATTTGTATAATATTTTAATGTCTAAATCATTTTTTAAAAGCTTATTGTATATCAACGTGTAATTCTTAAATAAAAAAAAACAGTCCGTTTGTAATTCACTATCTAAAGTTTTAAAATGAGTTGTTTTTAATTTACGCTTCATATGTTGTATTTTTATTACATCATCGCGTATAAGTTTGCTATGCTTTAAAGAACGAATCTCTTCGGTATGATTTATGGTATGATTCGCATCTATCATTTCTTGTAATTGAATACGCTGTGAATCGTCCATTATTATTATATAGTATAGTTTTTTATATTTAAATATACTATAATGGATATATTTCAAATAATATCTTCACTAAATCATGATGTATCGGTTCCGATTGGTAAAATGTGTGGGGGTCGTAAACGCACTATAAAACGAAAAAAAACATATAAAAAGAAAAAAAGAAAGACTTCATATGAAAATAATATTATTAGGCGGTTGTAATTGGTTAGGTAGAGATTTAATGAATAAACTTTTATCCGAAAAAAAAAATTTTCATTTGACGTGGGTCGATAATCTTTCGTCTGAATATTCTTCACGCCATTTCACGTGGGATTATGAATATCTAAAAGAAGATTGTTATGATTTTAAATATGGAGACATAACGAATTATTCTTTTTTGAAATCTATTATGAGCAATGAATCTACTATTATTTATAACATTTGGCGTGAACCTGATTCTATGATTGGAATGGGTCATATTACGAATCTTGCGAAAGAATATAATTGTAAACTCATTTATACTACAAATAATACATTAACCAAGTCATTTCAAACCATAATTCAAAAAAACAAAATGAAAGCAATTGGAATCGAATATAATGGCGAACTTGTAGGAGACTATGCTATATGGAATAAAAGAGATGCGATAGATACAATAGAATATTATAAAAAAATAGGTAATCCTATATTCACCACTCATTTTGAATATTATACAATGAATAGCGCGGTTCAATTTATTTATTTTTTTATAATACAAGACATGGATGAAACGATTTTAATAAAACAGCCTACAATTATATATCCCTAATATATAATGAACCCAAAAGATTTAACTTCCGCAAACGAAAATAACTATGCTTATATGCGTAAAATGTTCGTTAAAACCATATCAAATGATACGTACAAAGATTCTTCTTCCTACATACATAATAAAAAAATGAATTCAATTGGGAGACAACGAGAAAGCACCTTTTATACTAAAAACAATAAACGCGAAATAGTACAATCTTTACGCAGACTTCGTTCTAGATCTTAACGACGTTTTTTTGTTTGTACCTTTTTTGTTTTTGGGCTTTTTTTTACAGCACCAAACTTCCCCTTTTTCGCGAAATAACCATATTTTTCTAAACGCTTTTCTTTTTTAGCGGTCATATGTTTTTTACGAGACACAATTTCTCCCCATTTATTTTGTACTAAATCTTTTTTGGTTAAACCCCCAGTGGTTTTTTTGGCATTTCC
>Ga0129324_10000474_pt1 | contig 29291 bp, 26 predicted proteins | sample CPBDNA_7_FD_96879 | JGI IMG/M metagenome (GOLD analysis project Ga0129324, IMG submission 96879) | Freshwater to marine salinity gradient microbial communities from Chesapeake Bay, USA - CPBay_Spr_15_0.2_DNA | ecosystem: Environmental > Aquatic > Marine > Coastal | place: USA: Chesapeake Bay...
AAATGTGTTCCAGCTGATCTCACACCCATAGGCATCGTTCTAAATTTAATTAATGAAAAAGACTTAAGATTACAACCAACTCTACTTTGAATGAACAAAGGTGAACCATTATCAAATAAACCAATAAAAAATATTAAAATTAATAAAGGTAATAAAAATATTAATCCTAAAAATGAAAATAAAAAGTCGAAAATCCTTATCATTTTCCTTGAACCATTCTTCTTATACCTTCTTCAACACTTATAGGTGGCGTCCAATTTAATGTTTTTTTTGTATAGCTACTATCTATTCTTAATGATCCAACTAACCTATTTATTTCTTCTCTTCTTCCAAAAACTGAACCTAGAAATTTAAGGATAGAGATAGGAAAAGGAAACAAATTAGCCTTTCTTCCCATTGATGAAGCAATAAATTTTATAAGCTCTGGTGTAGATAAATCCTCGCCATCTGAAGCCAAAAAAGTTTTCCCGCTAGCCTTTGGGTGATCAATACATTTAATTATTAAATCAATTAAATTTTCGATTCCAATAAAAGAACGTTTATTTTTTATTCCATCAAAAGGTAAGGGTATACTCAAGCGCACAAGTTTAATAAGTCTCTTTAAATTACCAGGTGGAGATGCACCATATACAAGAGGTGATCTAATAATTACTGTCTCAAGAAAAGTTCTACTAGAGATTTCTATCAATGCTTGTTCAGCCTCATATTTAGAAATTGCATATTTTGTAATTGGATTAGGGTTATCTGAATATAAAAAAGAATTGCAATTATCACTACTTAATCCATTTACTCCTATAGAACTTAAAAATATCAAACGTCTTACACCCATCTCAGCTGCTTGTTCTGCTAAATGTTTAGTGCCTTCACTGTTTACTGATCGAAAAGAATGTAATGAGTGGTTTTTTATTTTATTTGTTATATGCGCTTTTGCTGCGCAATGAATAATGCAATCTTTACCAGTCAAAATATCTTTCCATTTAGTTTTAGAACTAATATTATCAATTGATTGATATTCAATATCAATATTTGTTAAAGATGAGTTTAATGAACGAACAGCTCCAACTACAGTTCTGCCTGATTCTAATAAAGTCTTACAAAGATTTTGGCCTATAAATCCAGAAGCTCCTGTTACTAAAATTTTTTTCATTTTTGATATTTTTTTACAAATTGTACCAGGCGTGAGATAATTTTATTTAGAAAAAAATTTGTAATATTAACTGCTAAACCATTTTTATTGAATGAATTTAAGATTTCAATATTTTGCTTCCATATATTTTTTAAATTTTTATTTGTAACACCACCCATGCGCATTTTGACTAGTACTTCAGGTATATAATGAGATTTTATTTTTTTAATTTCAAGAAACCTCATCATAAGATCAACATCTGATGCTAGATGAAAACTAAGATCGAATTTGCCAAACCTTTCATAAATAGATCTACGTACAAAAAAAGTTGGATGTGGAGGGCACCATCCTTTAGAAAATAAGCCTGATTTGAAAACACATGATTTAATGTAACGAATAGTTTTTGAAGTGTTAAATGGATTGACATAAATTAAATCTGAATAACAAGCATCAAGTTTAGGATCATTTTCAAATTTTTTCATAACTTTTCTTATTACTTCATTATCAAAATAAAAATCATCAGAATTTAAAAAACCCACAATATCCCCCTTAGCAATATCAATACCTTTGTTCATAGCATCATAGATACCCTCATCTGGTTCGCTAATAACAGTTGAAAATTGTTTATTTTTTGAATTCAACAAAGATAAGGTTCCATCTGTGCTAGCTCCATCAATTATAATGTGCTCAATATCATTGTAATTTTGAGTTCTGACTGAAGTTATACAATCATTTAAGGTTGACTCACTATTGTATGTAACGGTAATAATCGATACTTTCATAGTCAAAAACCCAATCTAACTTTTTTTTTTGACAGATCTATAAATAGAGTTGATAACAATACCAGTATAGGAAAAGCATTCCGAGATACCATAATGTATTCAGTTATTAAATTAGCTAATAAATATAATAGACATAAAAAAATAAATAATAAATAATTCCAACTAAAAAAACCTGGATATGATTTTTTTATTATAAGGTAATAAAAAATAAAAATAAAAAAAATTAAAATAAATCCACCATGTGCTATGAGAATTGATAAAATTCCATCATACCAAACATAATTACTACTCAAACCATTTCCAAAAATCATCCCTAAGTACAAAACTTCGTTCAGTGAAACCATTAATTTTTCTACTCTATCCTGAGAGCTCATATCAACAATTAGATTAAAATTTAAAGCTCTTATAATTGAAGAGTAATTATCTTCTAAAAATTCATAAAAAAAATAATCTAAAAATATTATAAATATAATCAAAATTATTGTTTTTTTTAAAAATTTATTGATTATTTTTTTGCTTAAAATGATTTGTGATGAAAAAATTAATTTGAAAAAATTGTTTAGCATATACATTCCATAAATTATTAAGAATACAAAAATTAACAACATTCCAGTTCTTGAACCAGTCATCAATAATCCAAATATGCTATTAAAAACAATAATTAATGAAAATAAAAGATTATGATTAAAAAATTTTCTAAAATATAATAAATATGTTATCAAAAAAAAACTAAGGTATGATGAATATAAGTGTGCATCAGATTGTCTAAAATCTCCAAAAGGGAAAGATGGTCTTGAGCTTCCTTGAATCAAACCTATATCCCTTATATAAACATATATCCAAGCCCAAGAACTCAAAAAAATAAAATTTATTAATAGCAATCTGTTGACTAATTTTATTTGTTTGTATGTTTTTACTACTGAAACAATAAACCAAGGAACAAAAAAAATAAAAAAATATTTATAAATAAATCCAAGTCTAGAAAAATTTAAAAAACCTTTTTTAATAACTCCTAATAATGATGAGATTATTAAAACTAGTATTATTAGGAAAAATACAACCAATAACTCAACCTTTACTTTTGGATTGGTTAAAATGAATAATCCTATTAAAGAAATTATCAATAAGTCAATAATTCTAAATAAATAAATTATTTTGTGATCTATTGAAAATAGCAATAAACAAAGCCCAATTCCAAAAAAGAAAAAATTGTTAAGGTTAATTTTTAAAGATGCCATCTAATCTCCATTTAAAATATATAGCATATTTTGCTAAATTAGGAATTTTCTTAATTAAAATTACTTTTAACTTGAAAATAATATTTTTTTTTATTTTCATAATATCTAAATAAGAAATGTTTGTTTTGCTTATTATTTTATAGTAAGTTTCAATGTCTTTGAAAATATTTTCCTCTAAACCATTTGTGATTTTAGTTTCATTTTTTAAAATACTTAAAAGTTTTAATATTCTCTTAGCTCTAAAGATCACTTTTTTTTCACTGTAATTTAATATGCCACCAAAAGTTTGATTAGAGTGTTGTCTGTATTTATATATTGATTTGTTTATATGAAAAATTTTTTTAGAAAATTTTTTTATTATTAAATTTATCCAGACATCCTCAAATGGTAAATTTTCAGGCATAGGGAAAATTTTTTTTGCTAGTCGACGATCAAAGGACCAGGCCCATTTAGGAAAAGTTAATAAATTTGACACAACATATTCATAACTCTTATTTAATAAAAGAGGATTTATATAATATGTAGTTAAATAATTTAAATTAGCATCAGTAATCAGAGCATTATGACAATGAGCAGAATAATTTTTTAATTTATTATAATAACTAAAAAATTTACAGCTTAATACATCATCAGAATCTATACATTTTATAATTTCTCCACATGAAAGATTAAATCCATAATTCGTAGCTGCAACTTTACCTTTTTTAATATTTTTAAATAATTTAATTCTGTGATCTTTTTTTGAAAATTGTTTTATTGTTTGGAAAGTTTTATCAGTAGAATAATCATCAATTATGATGAGCTCCCACTTTATTTTTTTTTCTTTTTGAAGTTCTTTTATTGAGTCAGATATGTATTTTTGATTATTGTAAATAGGCATTATGAAACTAACTTGTATTTTTCTTTTATTTACAAACTTTTTTTTAGACAATGTCCTATTCATATAAACATTCTTGCATCCAAATTTGAGTAGATAGTAATTTATACAAATGATGTTCTGCTCCCATTATTCCTTTTTTATTTTGATTGATGAGATTTTTAATCTTATTTTTATCAACCCATTTTAGTAATGGATTTTCATTTGATAATAACAAAGATTCAACCTCATTATTCTTTGATGAAATTAACCATTTTTTTATTGGCGTGGAGTATCCTTTTTTGTCGTTTCTATTACCGATATTTATCTGATTATTTCGTCGTAAATATTCACGTAATACCCACTTCGTCTCACTATTATTGAATAGTAAATTGCTAGGAAGTTTAAATATCCACTCAACAAGTCTATAATCTAGAAATGGATTGCGAACTTCAATACCATGAGACATGCTTATACTATCTCCATAATGTAACAAACCTGGTAAAATATTAATTGAATGATCTATTATTAAGTGATCTCTGACAGATTTTAATTTGTCTTTATTAATTGAATTCTCAGGGACCTTAACATGTTCATGCATTACTGATTGAAAACCATAGTGATTACGATAAAGATTGCTTAGTGAAGGTAAAGTTTCCCTAATTAACCAAGCTAAAGACCTGGAGACACCAAATGTCTTAATAGACATACTAATATGATTAAAAAAATTACTTTGATTTTTTGTGTTTTTTTTTTTTCTTTTTAGATAATCTAAAAAATTATGAATAACATAATTATTATAACCAGCTAAAGCCTCGTCAGCTCCTTGACCATCTAATAATACTCGCACACCATCAAATTTGGATTGGCACATGAGATTCCAAATTGGATAAACTGCAGGAGAATAACCTGGGGCATCCATATGCCATGCTATTTTTTTAAGAGTATTCAACCAATTACTTTCTTTAGATGTAATCGGGATTAATTTTGAGTCAACTTTACTACTTGCAATTTTTGCCCATTTAAACTCATCAAATAAATTATTTTCATAAACAGATGTGTAACAATTTATGGGATTTTTTTGTATAGAGGCTGCTGCTGTCAATATACTTGAAGAATCTAAACCTCCACTTAAAGTGACACCAACAGGAACATCGCTCCTTAATCTGAGTTTAACTGAATCTTCAAATAATTTAGTAAATTCCTCTAACGCCTCTTTTTCAGTAATATTTTGATTAATGTTTTTTGGATAATCCCAATATTGCGTTACTTTTAATTCTTTATTATTTAAATCATAAATTCCATAATGTGCTGGAGGAAAAACACTTATTCCTTGATAAAAAGACTCTCTTTTTGTGTACAGCAAATTATTTCCAAGAAAATCTAACAAAGTATTCTCATTTATGGATCGATATTCAGGAAATAATTTCAATAAAGCTTTTGGTTCTGATGCAAAAGCTAATTTATCTTTTGAGTTAATAAGATAAAGTGGCTTCACACCAAAACGATCTCTAGATAATATTAATTTTTTAGTAAGCGGTGACCAAAATGCAAATGACCACATTCCATTCAATTTAGGGATTGCTTTTGAGCCCCATTCGATTAGAGAATTCAATAGTACCTCTGTGTCAGAATTTCCAATAAATTGGTGCCCTAATTCAGATAATTCTATACCTAATTCTTTGTAATTGTAAATTTCACCATTGAATATTAATACAGAACCAGTTCGTTTATCGATCATGGGTTGATGTCCATTTTTAGTGAGATCAATGATTGATAATCGCCTATGACCCAATAAAATTTTTTTATCTTGCCATATCCCCCTTCCATCAGGACCTCGATGACTTAAGGTGTCTAAAGCAGAACTAAATCTTGCATAATCTTTATTTTCTTTTTCACTCAACCATCCTAATATTCCACACATAAATTCTCTTATTATTTTATTAAAAGTTTATCTATTTATATTAATAAATTACTCTTATCATGAAAAATTATATTTATTTTATAATTTTACTATTTCGGTAAAAAGAATAATGTTTTTTTTTTGAAAAAAGCAAAGTTGCACCACCATATGCATAAACACCTTGATTATGAAAATTAATGCCCTCTTGCTGAACTTTTAATCGAAAATTTTTTGTTTTAATTTCATCTATTATTGTGTTTGTCAACATTCTTGGTCCAGTTAACTCTAGTATTGCAGTTTTTGGATATTTAAAATTTTTATCTTTATAAAATTCATAATGATTGCAAATATTATTTATCAAGTTTTTTAATATTTTATTTTTTTTCGTAGCTGCAAATCCCCAATTGCAAATCCAATTGTTTGGATATTGTATATTATTGATATATTTTTTTTTTTCCTGTTTTTTATCTAATTCAAATGAAATCAATATATCTGTTTTTGGATCTAATATTTTTGACAATTGTTTATTCACGCCACTTTTAATGTCAAACCAAAAACCACCGTGTTGATAGACTTTGCAATATCTAAAAATATCAGTTTTCATTGGCCAAAATATAGAATTTTTAAATATTTCATAGATTTTATGATTTTTGTAAAATTTTTTCATAAAATTATTTACATCCTTATTATTATATATTTTAAACTGGACATCAGGATTTAATTCTCTAAAATTTTTTATGTGTTTTCCTATTGTGTATGGAAAATAATTATCATCCCAACTTTGATGAACTATTAGAGGAATTTTAAATCTATTGTTAATTATTTTTGAGTTAGTTTTTTTATTGATATATATTTTAAAATAATTTTCTTTATATATATATATTTTATACAAAATAGGTGTTTTCTTGATAATAGAATATATAAATTTAAGTAAATTTGAAAACATTTGAAATTTGTAAATATTATACTTTGGAATTACCTTTTAATTAAAAAAATTATTTTAATTGTTAAATATTACCAGCTAAAAACGAATTATTCTACTTTTTACCCTCAACATAAACACTTTGCTCACTTCTTTCATGCAAGTTTAGATTATCATGATTTTTAATTTGCGTTTCTCCTGGTTTACAAATCTTGATAAATTTAAACCCACAAGATTTGAATAATAAAGTTAACGATTTTCCATCATACATCCATTGATGATGCCTGTAGCCAGAAATAAATAATTTAAATTTTGAGATAACATTGTTTATAGGTGGTGCTTGTACTAATAATTTTTCCATAAATTCATCAGCATTTTCATTTTTAATATAATCGTTTACAATAATTTTTAAATCTGGAACTGATACTCTCAGAACTCCGCCAGGTTCCAAAACTCTTAATGCTTCTTTTAAAAATTTTACAACCTCATCACGTGAAAGATGTTCCAGCATATGAGAAGTGTAAATGCATTCTACAGAATTGTTCTTAAGAGGAATTTTTTTAGTTACATCTGAATAAATGATTTTGTTCTTTTTATTCCATTCGATGTTTTCAATTTGATTAGAGCTCAGTAATCTTAAAAATCTTGCTACTCGATATAAAAATGGTGAATTGGCTAGCTTAATAGCCTTGCTGTTATCTAGATTAACCCATTCATTAGAAGGGTTTTTTCCGCATCCTATATTTAATCTTGTTGTCATATATTTATTAAATACATATTATAATATTTAATAACGAAATAGTTAAATATTTTAAAAAAATCTAATTAATAATTTTTAAAATTATTTAGACAATCCATTATAATGTTAAAATGTGTATCAGGTGAATGATAATTTTTTAAAGATTTTCGGTTTATGTTATTTTCACCATAAAAATTAATATTTTTAAACAAATCGCAAATAGCTTTTACAACTTTTTTTGTTTCATTTGGTTGAATTGCTATTCCTAGTTTATATTGTTTAATATAGTGTCCTATTATTCCCTTATTTTGACCAATTATAGGTAAATCAAAATGTATGGCTTGATACATGACACCGCTAGAGCCTAAAAAACCTTGTGTATATCCAAGCCAAACTGCATCTGTAGCTTCAAAAACCTTTTGTTCCTCAATAAGATTATGGTACTTAAAAAAGGTAATTATTTTTTTTGTTTTCACAAATTTTTTTATTTCCTTATTTTTCATTAATTTTAATATTTCTTTGCTTGGTTGACCTGCTAATAAAATTACTAGATTATTAGGAATATCTTTATTTGATAAGGATAACAATAATTCTTGAATGCCTTTTTTTAAGTCTAAATATCCATAAACTAAAATTACTTTTGAACTTATGGGAATTCCTAAATTTAATCTAGAGTTCTTTTTTAAAAATTTTTTTTTATTTGAAGCAAAATCAGGCGCAAATTTGATTTTATAGAACAAATTTTTATAACGTTTTTTTGTAAATTTATAAAAAAATTTATCCATGACAATAAGGTTTTTTAATGAGGATATTTTTAACAATCTTTTAAATAATTTGCTATAAATCCAATCATAACGACTTGGATGACCTAGGCCCATTGTTTTTCTATGAAACTTAGGCGACATATACAATGCAACAAATGGGACTTTTCCAAATGGACTTCCAAATATTTCAACAGCCTTTGCAATCCACTCTAAATCAGGTACATAAATTATATCGGGTTTATTTGTTTTAATTAATTTTAAAAATTTATATTTTAGAATAAACCATTCCTTAAATTGTCTTCTTAAAATTGATAATGATGACAAAGAATAATTTTTTTTAAGCTCAGGTAAAAAATAAGTTTTAACATTTTTGCTCATCTCTTTTTTCACTAATTGATAACCTGGACTTATAACAACTGAGCGTCTTGTAATTAAAGACAAATGATATCTAGAATTTGACAATTCACGAATTGCAAATCGTAAAAAATTCATATGATGGCCTTCATGTAGTGGTTCTACAAGCATAATTTTCATCTAGAGACTCATTGTTGAAAAAAATTTTTTAATTGTTTTGCGGCAATAAGTATATCTGCAGATAATCTGATATGATTTTCAATTTTTTTAATCTCTTTTTCATAACCATAAATGGACTCAACAGTTGCAACATTTTGATTATATGTTGAACTTTTAACAAGCGCTGCTTCGATAGGTGCCGACCATAAGCTTGGGTTTATTACTAATCGTGCAGAAATAACTGCTTCCTTTAGTCCACTTTCCCAATCCATTTTTTTGAATGTAATATTTTCTGAAAAGTTATAATTTTCATCTAAAACTTCTAAAACATTTTCTTTACTATCAGGAATTAAAAAAGTTATATCAGGTAAAAATTCTGCTAGTTTTATTACATAAATTATACCTTTTGCTATTAAACTTCTACCATGAAAAACGATATCATAACTAGGATTTTTACTTTCAATTATTTCTTGATGTTTTTTAGTTACATTAATGTTCATTCCTACAACTTTAACTTTAATTTTATCACCAAAGTGTTTTTTTAATAAACCTTTTTGTAATTCATTTTGAGAATAAAAAATAATTTGACTAGCAGATTTTTTTAATAATCTTAAATATCTAATATTTTCATCTTTTTTATATTTTTTTGGAAAAGATAAACAAAGTTTATGTGGTTTTATGTACCCAAGACAATCAAGACATTCTTTATTTGTAATTGGATTAGTATTGTATGACCTTATACAAAAAAAAGAATTATCCATAATATACAATATAACTTTGTTGTTTTTAAGAGCCTTAAGTAAAATATCAAAACCTACTAATTGAGGCCAAGCAAAAATTATTCTTGAATTTTTTTTAGTTAATACAAAAAAACTAAGGTACGTCTTCCAAATAATTCTTCTTACAAGTTCTTGTAATGCTAAAAATAAAAACTTTTGTTTTAAAAGTCCTCTTATTGATAGTTCCCTTTTTTTATACAATAGCTTATAACCTTTATTACTTAACCTTCTTGTCAACGTTAACATTAAATCATGCCCACTAAGTGGTAAACCAGAAATAAAATATTTTTCTACTTTTTTCATAGTTCATCAATTAGATTAAATATGGTAACTAATTTAATTTGATTTAATTACTCTACTCAATCCTTGCTCAAGATTTATTTTGCACTTCCATTTAAATTTTTTCAAAATTTTATTATCTGCTTTCGAAAACATTATTTCATTTTTTTGATATGGGACACTGCCAAATATCAATTTAGAGCTACTCTTAGTTAATTTTAGAACCAATTCAGCAAATTCCCTAAATGTAATTGTTGATCCACAGCCAACTCCTACATCAATATAATAATCATCAATTTTTGAAATATTGTTTAAAACTTTTCCAAAAGCATCAACAACATCATCAATGTAAATCATATCTCTTTTTTGTTCACATTTCGTTAACTTTATTTTATTATCTTCTTTTAAAATTGAATTAACTACCCAATTTACAAATTTTTTCTCAGAATCTTTGGGTCCATAAACATGTTCTAGACGTAAATTAATTAATCTTATTTTATTTTTTAAAGTTAATAATTTAGCTTTATCTAAAAATTTTTTTTTAGATAAGATATAATTAGTTAAATTAAAAGGAATACCTCCATCAACATTATAATAGGTATCAGTATTGATAAATATTTTTGTTTTAAATAGAATGCTAGTTTCTATTAGTTTTATTGGAAACAAAGTATTGGCCTCAAATATTTCTTTTTTCTTTTCGTTATTTTTACCATAACAAGTGGCTGTATGAATTATGGCATCAAAATTATTTTGTTTCTTAAAAAGAGTTATCAGGTCAATATTGTCAATGTCATAGCAAGCCAAATAGTCTTTAATTTTTAGCAATCTTTCCATGCTAGATGTTGATCTTTTAAGTATTGTAACATTGTAATTATTTTTAATTAAATATGTAGCAAGATGACTTCCTAAATATCCAGTGGCTCCCGTTAGTAATATTTTCAAAAAAACCTTTAAAAAATTTTTATTTAAATTTATTTATAAATTCGTTGATTGAAAAATAAAATCGTTCGAACATTTCCTCAGTTAAGCCATGATGAATTGGTAACAAAATTCCATATCTCATTACATTATCTGCATTAGGGCAGCCTCCATCTACAACTTTAAATTTTATACCTTTGCACATTGGTTGGCGAATAACATTGCCAGTAAAGACAACACGAGTTTGTATATTTTGTTTTTCCAAATAAATTTGCATTTCTTTTCTACTAAACGGAGCATCTTTTTTTAAAAGCAATGGAAATGCTAACCATGCAGTTTTGCACTCTTTTTTTTCAGAAGGATTTATAAAATAATTAGAGTGCTTTGAAAAAAAATTACATTGCTTTTTAAAATTTTTTTGTCTTATTTTAATGTTATTATCTAATTTTGCAAGTTGTGCTAAACCAAATGCAGCTCCAACTTCATTACCTTCTAGATTGTAACCAATTTTTTCAAATATAAATTTAGCATCATAATCAATCCCTTCTAATTTAAGATTAAATCGATTTTCAATTTTTTCACTTTTTTCATCAAATAATGAAGAGCTTCTTCCCCATGATCTAAGTAATTTAGCTCTTTCCATTACCTTATCATCATTGATAGCTAGCGCACCTCCATTGCCTGCACAATTGATTATATGAGATCCATAAAAACTGGTAATAGACATATCTGAATAAAACCCAGAACTTTTTTGATTTATTGAAGCTCCCAGAGTATCTGCAGAGTCCTCTATAACGATTAAATCATATTTGTTAGCAATTGATCGTATGGTTTCCCAATCACATATATTTCCCATCAAATTTGGTGCTAGTATTGCTACGGTCTTGCTTGTTATTTGTGCCTCAATTTGTGAGACATCTATACAATAAGTTGTCGGCTCAACATCAACAAAAACTGGAACTAAATTATTTTTAACAATGCAGCCTATTGAAGTTGAAAATGTTAAAGCTGGTGTTATTATTTCTGAGCCTGGGGTAAATTCAAAAGCTTCGACACCTATATAAAGTGCAGATGAACCAGAATTAACATATAGACAATGCTTTTTGCTAAAAAGTTTTGCAATTTTTTTTTCAAATTTTCTTGAATAATTTCCCATTTGGGTTGACTCTGATAAACACTTTAAAACTGCATCAATTTCCTCTTGGCCATAGACTGTTTGCGCATAAGAAATTTTTTCTGGTTTTTTCATTTTATATATTTCCTATATTTGGTTATTCATAAAGATATGAGTTAATTTGAGAAATTGATATATCTCCCATTATTTTTTTTTCTTTATAAGCTTTATGCCATTCAACAATTTTATCTAAAGCAACCTGCAAAGACCATTGGGGCTTCCAGCCTAGCTTTTCTTTGGCCTTTGTACTATCTAGCAAAAGTAAAGTAGCTTCATGTGGTTGTTCGCTTTTGTCAATATCCCATTTTATATTTGAAATTTTTAAACTAAGATAATTAATTACCCAAGATACGGTTTTTGCATCATTTTCTTCTGGTCCAAAATTCCATGCCTCTGCAAAATCATTTCCCTTTTCTATAAGTTTTTCAGCCAACAATATGTAGCCCGACAATGGCTCTAATACATGTTGCCAAGGACGTAAAGCATTCGGCGAACGAATAAATAATTTGTCCCCAGATTCAACCGTTCGAAAAAAATCTGGAATTAATCTGTTTTTTGCATAATCTCCGCCCCCCACTACATTGCCCGCTCTAACTGTTGCAATTTTAATTCCACTTTCTTTCAAAAATGAGTTTCTATAAGCATTAGTAACCAATTCAGAGCAAGCTTTACTGCTGGAATATGGATCAAATCCTCCCAACTTATCATTTTCAAGATAAGGTATTGGCTTTTCTTTATTTTCATAACATTTGTCAGTAGTAATATTCACTATTGCCTCAACAGAGTCTATTTTTCTACAGGCTTCCAGCAAGTTTACGGTTCCTATTACATTAGTTTCAAAAGTTTTAATGGGTGAAACATACGACTCTAAAACTAAAGGTTGGGCTGCCATGTGAAAAATAACCGATGGTTTGGCTGAAGATATCGCTGATTTTAAATTTGAGAAATCTAATATATCTGCTATGTGAGATGTTGATAGTCTGTCCTTTAAATTAGTTACTTTAAAAAAATCATAATTAGTTTTAATGTCTAAGGAGTATCCATGAACTTTGGCCCCCATCATTGTAAGCCAAAGGGTCAACCACCCCCCTTTAAATCCCGTATGCCCAGTTAAAAACACTGACCTATTTTTCCAAAAATTAGTATTTATTTCCATATTTTCCAGGGAGCATTGCCTTTGTCCCATAACTCATTTAGTATAATTTTTTCTCGTAAAGTATCCATTGGCTGCCAAAAACCTTCATGCTTAAAGGCATATAGTTTTTTTTGTCTAGACAATTCAGACAGTGGTTCTGTTTCCCACGAGGTGTTATCATCTTTTACTAAGTCTATTACGTTAGGATTTAAAACAAAAAAGCCACCATTAATCCAACTTCCATCTCCATCTGGTTTTTCTTGAAATGTTTCTACAATACTTTTTGGTCCAAACTTTATAGCTCCATAACGACCTGGAGGTCTGACAGCTGTCAATGTTGCCAAGCTTTTGTGTCGTTTATGAAATTTAATTAATGATGAAATATTTATATCACTTACACCATCGCCATAAGTTAAACAAAATGCATCTTCCTCTTTTACATGCTGTTGAATTCTCTTTATCCTTCCACCAGTGTTTGTCGTTTCGCCAGTATCTATTAAAGTAATTGTCCAAGGTTCAACTTTATTTTCATGTACAATTTTATTTTCATCCTGCATTTTAAAAGTAATGTCAGATTGATAAAGCAGATAATTAGCAAAATATTCTTTAATCATATTACCCTTATAGCCACAACAAATAACAAAGTCGTTAATCCCATGGAAAGAATATATCTTCATAATGTGCCAAAGAATTGGACGCCCACCAATTTCCACTAAAGGTTTTGGCTTTAAATCAGTTTCTTCTGAAAGACGACTTCCAAGGCCTCCAGCTAATATTACAGCTTTCATAAAATTATTTATTTGAATTTTTTAACTTATCATACATTAGATACAAAATATTTTTAATAAATGTTAGTAAAAAAAATGGAAATCTTAATTTTTTTCCTCCAAAATGACAATTGAAATCAAATAAATCGGCCTCAAGATCCACTTTTAAATGCTTTGGATGTTTAACAAAATTCATTGGGTAAACTTCTAAATTTGAACTAATATGCTCCGATTTAGTGTGAGTTGCATCTTCTCTTTCAAAACCAATATTTTTTACTAAATTAACATTTGGAGCAATTGAAATTTTACCCAACATCCAATTGCAACATGTCCAAGGGTACGCCCAACTATCAATTTTTTTTAAATACACATTTTCAAAAATATTTTCCCAGTATTTTCTTTCTACTCTATCAGGTATATAACTCAACCAATCTTTAGATTTTTTCCACTCAGGCCAAAATTTTATATCACCTTGATAATCTTTCCAAGATCTTCGCCAACTTGCCCAACCCCAACAATGATTATATTTGGAAACATAATAGGATGCATCTCCTCTTTTTTTTCCTTGTTGAAAATTATTTCCAGTAATAACTGACACTCTCTCATCTTCAGCATAACGAATTAACAAACTTTCACAAAAAGTGAAAAAATCTAAATGCGGTACGCAATCATCTTCCAAAATAATACCTCGTTCCTCATGAGCAAAAAACCAAGTTATTGCAGAACTAACTCCTTCTTTGCAACCTAAATTTTCATCTCTAAAAAGTGTTTTTACTTCGCAAGGCCAATCAATCCTAGTTGCAATTTCACGTACCTTCTTTACTTTTTCTATGTCTTCATCATTCTCTTCGCGCGGGCCATCTCCCGCTATATAAAGCTTTGCAGGTCTTATACGACGTATTTCTTCAAAAGCTTTTGTTGTTGTGTCAATCCGATTAAAAACTAAAAATAATATAGCAGTTTTAAATGAAGTCATTGAATTAATCTTATTGGTCATCATAATAAATTTATTTTAGATGATTTAAATATTCATATGCTTTAATATATTTTAAAATAAAATTAAATAATATTTTATAAATGAAATCTATTTTTTTTAAAAGTTAGAGATTTTTTCCATAAAATTGGCATTACTAAATTCCAAATTTTTTGACCATCATAAAATGTTGGATCTAGTTTATTTTTAAATTTTTTCCAAGTTTTATTAAATTTTTTTAACGATGGCTCGTCCTCAAAAATTTTTTCTATTTCACTTTGCATTGAACCTTTAAACCATTCATGCAATGGAGCATTCCATCCAATTTTATCACGTCGTGTTCTAACCCTTTCTGTTAAAATTCCTTTAAGAGCATCTCTCATTATTCTTTTGGTGTAAGTTCCACCAACTTTACTAGTCCATGGAAGTGAAAAGGTATAGGTGACAAGGCGGTGATCCATAAATGGCATTCTAACTTCAACACCACTCGCCATAGAATAACGATCATAATTTCTAAGTAGTGTGGGCAAAATGGTTATGTGAAAAATTTCATAAAGATCTTTAGATAGCGGATCTAGTTCTTTGAACTTATAATGTGATCGATCAGGGTGTTCTAATTTATATCTTAAAAATTCATGATCGCGCTGTCTTAAAAAAGGTCTTAAAAAATCTTTTGATTTTTTAAAATATGCCCTTAAAAGTAAAATAAACTTCTTTTTAAAGTAATTTATTCTCATATCATTTCCATCAAGTTTAAATTTTCCACTTTCTAAGCTCTTTATTATTGAAATTAGTTCTGATGTTTGTTTTAAGTTGGACGAATAAAATGCAGAACTTAAATGTCCATATCCACTAAATAATTCATCAGCACCATGTCCATCAATTGTTACTTTTATGCCATCACGTGATATAGCCCGATAAGTTTCAAGCATAGGTGTTGGTAATGTAATGTAAGGATCTTCAACTTGATAAAGCGCTTCCTTAATTGACCAATTTGAATTTTGAGGACTTATAGTTATTTCTTGGAGATTAGCATTAACTGAGTCGGTTAATATTTTGGCCCATTTACTTTCATCTAAACTACTATCGGGGTAATGCGCACAGAAAGCATTTTTTATGTCTTTAGCTTGTCTGACTTGATTAATATTTTTGTTATCTAAGTAATTCATTGCTGCAAACACTGCACTTGAATCAAGTCCACCGCTTAAGGCAGTACCAATGCGCACATCAGAACGCATTCTAATTTTAACAGCATCTAAGAAAATCTCACGCCACTTTTCTACTTGTTCTTCATAATTTTTAGGCGCCTCTTCTAAATGATCCAATGTATTCCACCACCGATATGATTGAAATTTACCATTATGATAAACCGCATAATGACCTGGTTTAAGTCTCTTTACTCCATTAATTACACAATTTTCGGAACTTTCGTAATCAAAAATTCTTTTAAGAAATATGTTAATATTTTGTTTAGGCTGAATTGAATCAAGAAAAGGGTATATACCTTTCATTTCAGATGCAAAGCATAGTCTATTTTTACTAAGCAAACTATAATATAAAGGTTTTTTACCAAAACGATCCCTGCCAAATAGAGCTGTTTTTTTCTTTCTATCCCAAAGACAAAAAGACCACATTCCGTTACAACGTAATTGAAATGATGGACCCTCCAAAATTAAACCTTTTAGTAAAACTTCTGTATCTGATTTTGTGAAAAAAGTTTCTCCTAATGCCTCAAGCTCAGAGCGCAATTCTATAAAATTATATATTTCACCGTTGTAGACAAGTATATAACGATTATCATTGGATACAAATGGTTGATTGCCATCTTCAGACAGGTCAAGAATTTTTAACCTTGTGTGACCTAGAACAATTGGAAAGTCACCCATTGGAGACTCCCATTTCCCTAGGGCATCTGGACCTCTGTGATTAAGTGTATTAATATTTAGGTTAGAGCTATCTTTAAAACCTATGGTTCCAATTAATCCGCACATAAATTATTTTAATATTAAAATCTTAATTAACATTCTTTTCTAAATTTATTAATGATACCTACTTTTATAAAACTTTTACTATTAATTATCTGATAATCAATTTTTATACAATAACTTTATCAACTCTTTGCCATCTTTTAAAAATTTTTATTTTTAATTTTTATATAAGGTATTTTTTTTTCAATATCTCTATATATACTTGCAGGATCTTTACTAGAGTAAGTCATTATTATACTTGATTTGATAAATTATTAACAATTCATTAAACTTTTAAATTTACATAACTTTATTGTTATAAGTAAAATCCATAATCAAAGCTATTTGGGTATGACTAAGGATGAATAAAATTATATATGATATAATTATTTAAATTTTTTTTTAGAGATTAGATAATTTTTTATATAAAATTTTTAAATTGTATATTTGTTTTAACTAGTTGATCAAATTTTCCTTGTTGTTTAATTTCTCCAAATTCCTTAGAATAGCCATAAACGCCCATTGTCCCAAAATGGACAAAATGAATATCTTTCTTTGTATCAACTATTGTATTTAAGATATTATGAGTGGTAATAACATTATTATCAACTGTATATCGTCTTTGTTTTTCTCCAGTCATCGAGTATGGAGCAGACCTCTGCTCAGCAAAATGTACAATTGTATCTGGATTGGTTTGTTTAACTATTTCAAGTAAGCTATTATAATTTTTAATATCCTCGTTAAAAAAACTAATATTCCAATTTTGTTTTTTAGCCGCAACCAACCTTTCCTCAATTGAGTATATATTTGTAAGAAAATTGCTTTGTAATTCGGTATCTATTAAACGTCTAGATAAGTTATCTAAAATTGTAATATCATGACCTTCTGAAGCTAATTTTAGTGAGGTGGGCCAACCACAGAAACCATCTCCCCCAGTTATTAATATGTTTATAAATTTATTGATGTAATTATACTGAATTTTATTTAAAATCAGATGTTATAAAAAGTGGTTATCCAATTTTATTCTAAATAAAACATCCAACTCGTAAAAAAATAAGAAGGAAAAACTTTTTTGGAACGATGACCTGCCCAATATTTTGGTGCAACAAAATAATTGCTATTTTTGTTTTGTTTTGCATAAAATGAACCCCACCATGCAAATGAACTAGCTGATAATATTCCATGCAAACAATAGCTCATAATTATCAAATCTAATTCATATGAATTTTTAGATATAACCAAATTTTTAGACTCTTTAAATACATCGTGCAAATAATATTTGTCATCTCCCATAATTATAAATACTGGTTTCTTTATTTTTTTTTTTAACTTTAAAATTGCTTTATTATACCAAGCCAAAGGTAAAACTGCTGGAAAACTAAGATTTGGCCAATAAAGATAATCTCCTCTTCTTATATGAACAAATATTAGATTTGAATTTTTGTAGTTAATATTTTTACTTTTGAACCAATTTTCCACAATTTTTACACTTTTTTTTTTAAAAATTGGTGGACTAATTATCCTTTTAACACATTCACTATGTTGAAAATAAATTTTATGTGCCAAATAAATATTCCATAAAAGTCCTGGGCGTGAGTATAGTTTAAATTCTTTATTATTTGAATGTTCAATTTTACCTATAATTCCAATTTCAGAAAAAAAATATAATATTTTTTTAAAGACTCTAAAAAAAAAATTAGCTTGATTTTCAATATTAACAAAATTTGCACTAATATTGACGAATGACTTTTTTAAACTTGCAAAACCAAAAAATAAAAGTTTATGTCTTGGAAAATAATTCTTAAGACCTTGATATTGAAATAATTGATTTCCTAACCTTCCATATTCAAAAAATAAAATCATTGTTTCATTAAGCTGCAATATTCTAATTTAAAAATATCATATTAGTTTTTTTTTATATTTTTAAATATATATAATTCTGTTACTATATATATTAAAATAATTATTTATGAATTTGAAACAAACTATTAAAAAAATATTTTCTATTTTAGGTATTCAAATAATTAAAGACAAAACATATCAAAAATTAATAAAATTAGATAAATATGCAATTTATGCATTTTTTGAGGAAATAAGTGCTAATTATCATTTATTCTTAAAAAATATACCTTACTCTAAATCTCAAAATGGACAGGATTTAATTGTGTTAGATTTTTTAGATTATAAGACAGATGGATATTTTGTTGAATTTGGTGCAACAGATGGTGTTAATATGAGTAATAGCTATCTACTTGAGACTAAATTTAATTGGAAAGGTATATTGGGCGAGCCAGCAAAAATTTATCACCATAAGTTGATAAATAATAGGAATGTAGAAATTGAAACTAATTTAGTTTGGAGTAAATCAGGAGATGAATTACTTTTTAATGAAACAAGTTCAGCGCTTACTTCTACTATTGATAGTTTTTCTAATTCTGACTTCAATAAAAGAATTACAAAAAATAAATATAAAATAGAGACAATCAGTTTAAACGATCTTCTAAAAAAATATAATGCTCCAAAAAAAATTGACTATTTATCAATTGATACTGAGGGCAGTGAATATGAAATACTAAGTAATTTTAACTTTAATGAATATGATATTAGGGTCATAACATGTGAGCATAATTTTGTTAAAAAAAAGAGAGAAGATATTTTTAAACTTCTTAGTAAATATAAATATCAAAGAAAGTATGAAGAATTTTCACAATATGATGACTGGTATTTTAAACTCTAAAATACATAAACTACCATAACAATACAGATGCAATAAAAAAACTATTTAAATAGACTGTTTTTTTTAAAAAAATATTCATTCAATTTAGATATATTTTTTTATCAAATACTTGGTATTTTATGATATAAAATATTAGTTTTTAAAAAACTTAAATTTTTTAAAGTTTATTACTTAATTATTATGATTGAAATTATCTTAAAACAGTTTTATCCTTATATTGATAAATTTTTAGTTATTTTTTTTCTAATAATTACAAGTTTCCTTTTAAGAATAACGCTTGAAATTTTTGGACAAACTTGGATAAAAACAAAAGCTCACACATCAACAATTTTTATATTACCTATTATTACTTATGTGATAACTAATGTAATTTCAGGAAATATTGCTCTTTCTTTGGGTATGGTAGGTGCATTATCAATAGTGCGTTTCAGAAACCCAGTAAAATCACCCCTTGAACTGTCTGTTTATTTTGCTGCTATTACAATGGGTATAGCAGCATCCGTGTCTACTAAATGGCTTTTATTCCTTGTGTTGTCAATATCAGTTGTTATTTTTTTTCTTATAGTTATAAATCTTATATATCAAGTAATACTAAAACGACCATTTTTTATAACATCTTTTTCTGAAGGTAACTCGCTTTCTTCCCTTACGATTGTGGCTAAAGACTCAATTGAAATGTTGAACTCAAATGAACTACTTCAATCAAAGATGATGTCGCAAACTGATGGCACTATAACATATCAGCTTGTTTCTAGTAATTTTTCATTATTAAAACTGATTGAAAAAGATGAAAATGTGCAATCGAAAAGTCTATCAGTGGAATTAAGACGTTAACTGTGAAAATTTGGGCTCTGTTCTTAGTAATTTCTATTTCAACTAATGTTAATGCTCAATGTAATTTTATCACAGCAAATTATATTAAAGAGTTGGCCAATCCCTCTCATATAAAATCTTTAAGTGTTAAAGTACCTAAAAGTGCAAATTTTGCTAAAAACGCTTTAAAAATCTTTACATCAAATACAATTAACATTCCGCCTAAACTTAAAAAAAAATTTAATGCATCAATTACAATCGAATATAACTTTGGTAATTGTAACTTTAAAGCAAAAATTCGTCAAAGTGGTGATTGGAAAGATCATATTGCTCTAATTGAAGGTAATCCATTGCAATCTTTAGATATAAAACTATCTGAAGGAAATATTATAAACACTACAAAGTTTAAGTTGCTTATTCCAAAAACTCGAAATGGTAGAAATGAAATACTAGCAACGTTAATTCTTAAAGAATTAGGTTTTATCTCACCTGAAACATTTGAGGTAAATGTAAATATAAATGGAGTTCAATCAGTCATGCTTTTTCAGGAAAAAGCTGCAAAAGAACTATTAGAGAAAAATTTGAGAAGAGAAGGGCCTATTTTTGAGGGTGATGAGAGCCTTCTTTGGTCATATCAAAATTATGAAAATTTTGAACTAGAACCAATATCACTCGCAAGACTTGTAAATGGTAACTGGTTTGATAAAGGATCTACATCACAAAGAATTACTATAGGTGCCTTCGAACAGTTACAAAAATCTTATTTAGATTATGCATACTCTAAAATGATTGAAAATAATCATTACGCTATTTACCCTAATTATGGAAAAAATAAAATTTTTTCTAACTATCACTTTGTTGTATTGGCAATGAATGGTAATCACGCTCTAAGGCCACATAATAGACAATATTTTTTTAATTCAATTGAAGGATACTTCGAACCCATATATTACGATGGTGATGTATCTTTCAATACTCAGAGTTTTTGTTGTGAAAATGAATTTGATCTATTTGCGATTAAACCTTCAAAAAATTTTACGATCCAGGCAATGAAATTAGAAACATCAAAGTCACTAAAAAAAAAATTTGTCGAAAGAACAAAATTTGATCAAAACAGTGAAATTTTCTTTGTTGAAAGCATGAAGCAATTTACAAAAAATTTGGTGGCTCTAAACAGTTTAATCAAACCTGCAACTAAAAATGTATCATTTTCAAAAAAAACTGGACAAAACTATTCTTGGTATAAAAAATTTCAGACTGAAAAAAAAGTAGATCAAAACATAATTAGCCAAGTTTATATAGATAAATTAAAATCACAAATTTTGCTAGATAACGGATCTTCTTCAAAGATATCAACAGCCAGTTTTTCAAAAATTTTGACAAAAAATAGCTTGGATAACGAAAGGTTTGTAATTTTGCCTCTTACCACAAAGGAAGTTTCTAATGAAAAATATAAGGTTATTAAGATTGATGCCAAAATAATACGAGTATCAAAAAATATGCAAGTTAAGTTAAACAAATCAAATAAGCAGATACAATTCATTCAATCTGATCCAGCAGATTGGGCGTTGCTTTTAGGTGGTGATTATTCTGATTGGAGTTTAGTTTTTAGTGGTAAAAAAAACTATAATAAGACCTTCAATCCTCCTGAACAACGGTTCAATGAATTGGGGCTTACCGGATGTCTAACTTTCTATAAAACCAAAATAAATAACACTCAGATTACAGTGAATAATGGAGAGTGCGAAGATAGTGTGAATTTTATTCGTTCATTTGGTGAAGGAGTGATTATAACTGTTAAAGACTCTTTTGCAGACGCTGTTGACGCAGATTTTTCACAACTAACTATATCTGATTTAAAAGTTATTAATGCGGGAAATGATTGTCTTGATGTAAGTAGCGGAAATTATTTATTAAATAGTGCCAGATTGACAAATTGTAAAGATAAAGCAATTTCAGTTGGAGAAATGTCAATTTTTAGAGGTAATATTATCTCAGTAGACAAAGCAAAAATTGGAGTATCATCAAAAGATTTTTCTCAAACAATAATAAATACCTTAAATTTAAATGAGGTTGTCTTATGTGGAGAGTCTAAACGAAAAAAACAAGAGTTTGGTGGAGCTAGATTACAAATTTTTGATAATAATTGTGCTTTGTCATTTGAACAGGACTCTGAATCGATAATATTAAATAGTAATTCATGAGTTTTCGTAAGGAAATAAAATTTAGACTATCAAAATATGATTTTGATTTATTAAAAAACGATCTCCTTTTAAAAGGAATGCAGCCACTTTATAAAAAAAGAAATATCAATAGTCTTTATTATGATACTCAGACATTAAAGATGTTTAACGACTCTGAGGAAGGACTTTTGCCAAGAAAAAAAATTAGAATTCGTTGGTATAATGATATTACTTTTGCAAACATGGAAGTGAAAATTTCAAGTGTTGAAGGTAGATTTAAAACAACAACTATGAATGGTTTATCTTCAAAATCATATATGCCAAAAAATCTTTTTGACACTGATTATGGAGCTTTAACCCCCTCTTTACTTGTGTCGTATACTAGAGAGTATTTTACTCTTAATTCAATGAGATTAACATTTGACTCTTCAATAAAATATATAAACTATAGACAATCTCGAAGTATAAAATACCAAGAAAACGAATGTGTTATGGAGATAAAAGTCTTCCCTCAAATATCAGATGATTATATTAAAAGAATTATCCCATGGTCTACTTCCAGGTTTTCAAAATATTGTAGAGGATTATTGAGTTCTATTAGCCAGGTGTGAGATTTTACTTAGACATCATAGTTTAATAAATTTTTGATTTTTATAAAAAATTAAATTAGTATTTTGCTAAATCTTCAAAACTTCTTTATCTCTTTAGCTCTCCTTTATCTAAGGAATAGATATTGTCACAATTTTTTAATGAATTTAATCGATGGGCAATTAAAATAATAGTAATATCTCCTTTAAGATTATTTATTGCACCCATTATTAATTTTTCAGTCTGGCTATCTAGTGCGCTAGTAGCTTCATCAAAGATTAATACTTTAGGGTTATGATATAAGGCTCTTGCGACTCCAATTCGTTGACGCTGTCCACCTGATAATCTTACTCCATTCTCACCAATTTTTGTCTGATATTGTTTAGGCAATTCATCTTTTACAAATCCATGTAAATTTGCAATTTTCGATGCTTTCTTAACAGCTTCCAAATCAATATTTTTTGTGTCCACTCCAAAGGCAATGTTTGCCGCAACAGTGTCATCAGAAAGGAAAATGTTTTGAGGTACATAACCTATAGATCTTTGCCAGGACCTTACATTTTTTCTTGTTATTATTTTTTCATCGACTTCTAATGTGCCTTTCATTGGTTCCAACAATCCCAATATAATATCAATCATTGTTGTTTTGCCACTTCCTGTTTTGCCAATTATTCCTACTGTAGATCTAGCAGGAATAGTCAATTTGACGTTATTGAGAGATATTCTAGATGTGTTAGGATAATTATAATAAATCTTATTTAATTTAATTGCTTTATTAAATGTAATAGCAGCTTGATCTTGGTTTTTTTCATGTACTTTCAATTTTTTAAGATCATTATTCAATTTATCAATTGATGGACTTACAAAAGCAAGTTGGGTTAATGCACTATAAATTTGTTGAAGAGCAGGCATTAAACGATAACCTGCAAATGCATATAAACTAATAACTGGTAAAGAATTGACAAAATCACCTGTTTGAGCCTTCGTGAAGAGTAAAATTAATAAAATACCTCCAAAAGCCACTGCTTCAAAGATATAACGAGGTAAAATAGCGATGGCATGGGATAAAACGGTAGTTCTAGCATAAATTTGGGTTGAGTCAGAAAATTTCTTTATAAAAACTTCTTCTAAACCTCCAGCTTTAACCTCTTTTGTAGCACTAAAGGCTTCGCTAACTGCTAAAAAACGTAATTGATTGTTATTTAATCTATCCTTTCCAATTTGTTTAAGAATTTTTTGCATAATATAAAAAGTGAGCAAATAAGTACTACCAAATAATAAGCAAATAACGAGTGTAAGTTTCGGATCAATAAAAAAAAGTAAAGTTATGATTGCAATTGTAATTATACTTTTTGAAATTATATCTATTGCTGGGTATAGACCATTACTAACTACCTGCGCCACTTCAGATAAAATAGTTTTTCCAAGATCAGCACTATGATGATTTAAAAACCAACTGTAAGGTTGGTGTAAGTATCCCTCTACTAAACGTTTTCCAATACTGTGTTCACGCATAGAAACAAATAGATTTTGCGCATAGTTTGTTAATGCTTTAAATGCAAGAGAAACAATTAATAATATAAACACAAGTATCCCTAAGGTGAATAAAAATTCTTGATTAGTTTCGACACCAAATTCACTTGAGATCTTGAACATAATATTTAAAACAATATTTGTTTCAATTAAACCTGGGTTTGCAAGAACTGTCATAAATGGCAAAATTGATGCAACACCTAACATATCTAGAAGTGACATTATAATAATCATTATAAGCAATAAACCTGCCTTCATTCGTTCTTGTGTGGAAAGCAAATGATATAATTTTTTAAAAATTTTCATTAGATTTTACATAATATTGATAAGTTTTAATAAGGCCATCCTTTAAACTTACATCTGGTATAAAACCAAAACCATTTATTTTTTTGCTGTCTAAAAATTTTCTAGAAACTCCATCGGGTTTAGTTGGATCAAAATTAATATTTCCTTTAAAACCAACAACATCTTTTATAATTAATGCTAATTCTTTGATACTTATATCTTTTCCGCTACCCACATTAATATGACCACACATCAAAGAAGTGTGTTCATCATATTTTTTTTTATCTATATTCATCAGATGAATACAAGCTCTTGCCATATCATCAACATATAGAAATTCTCTTTTTGGTGTTCCTGTTCCCCAAATAGTTACATTATTTAAATTGCTCTTTTTTGCTTCATGAAAACGATAAATTAAACCTGGAATGACATGGCTGTTTTTTGGATGGTAATTATCACCTGGTCCATAAAGGTTTGTTGGCATAATACTCCTGTAATCAATACCGTGACTTTTGCCATACTGACGATTAAAACTTTCACACATCTTAATTCCTGCAATTTTAGCAATTCCATATGGCTCATTCGTTGGCTCCAACTTACCGCTTAATAACTCCTCCTCTTTCATCGGTTGATTGGCATTTTTTGGATAAATACAACTTGAGCCTAAAAATAATAATTTCTTAATTCCACTTAAAAAAGCGTTATAAATAATATTGCTTTGAATCATTAAATTTTCATAAATAAAGTCTGCTGGGTATGAATCATTTGCATAAATTCCTCCAACTTTTGCTGCAGCTAGGTAAACTTGATCTATTCTTTGATTTTTAAAAAAATTTTGAACCTCTCGTTGGTTCAATAAATCAAGTTCTTCTCTGTTTCTAGTAATAATTTCAACATTTTGATTAGTTAATAAACGCACTAAAGAAGAGCCAACCATCCCTTTATGCCCTGCAATAAATATTTTAATTTTGATCATTCTAAATTAATAAATCTTATAATTATATTTTCAATAAATTTACTTTTCTCAAAACTTTTTACTATATTCAGCATTTAATTACTTTAAATATAAAATAAAAATTTTATAACTTTTTGATTTTAAATTAAAATTAATAAATATAAAAATTTATAAACTCATTTTACTTTGTTCTTTTAAATCTCTTTCAATCATTTCTTTAACTAATTCTTCGAATGAAATTTTGGGTGCCCAATTTAATTTTATTTTTGCTTTACTTGCGTCACCCAATAGACTTTCAACCTCTGTTGGTCTAAAATATCTCGAGCTAACTTTTATTATAACTTTACCTTTGTAAGAGCCAACTTCTTTTACTCCTTTGCCGCTCCAGTCAATTTTCATATCTAAATTTTTTGCAGCTACATCAATAAAATATTTTATTGAATATTGTTTTCCTGTTGCAATAACAAAATCCTCTGGCTTATCTTGTTGTAACATTAACCACTGTGCTTCTACAAAATCTTTTGCATGACCCCAATCTCTTAGTGCGTTTAAATTCCCGAGATATAATACTTTTTGAAGTCCCAACTTAATTCTAACTAGTGCTGTCGTTATTTTTCTTGTTACAAAAGTTTCTCCTCTAACAGGGCTTTCATGATTAAACAAAATACCATTACAAGCAAAAATATTATAAGCTTCTCTATAATTTACTGTTATCCAATAAGCATAGAGTTTAGCAACACCATAAGGGCTTCTAGGATAAAAAGGTGTTTTTTCATTTTGTGGAGTCTCTTGTACTTTGCCATAAAGTTCAGAAGTTGAAGCTTGATAAAATTTTGTTTTTTTTTCCAAATTTAAAATTCGAATTGCCTCAAGTATTCTAAGCACACCTACGGCATCTGAGTTTGCAGTATATTCTGGTTCTTCAAAAGAAACTGCAACATGACTCTGTGCAGCTAAATTATAAATTTCATCGGGTTGCACCTGTTGGATTATCCTCACTAGAGAAGTTGAATCTGTTAAATCACCATGGTGTAAAATAAATTTTAAGTTTTGCTCATAAGGATCTTGATATAAATGGTCAATTCTTTGCGTGTTTATCAATGAAGATCTTCTTTTTATACCATGTACTTCATAACCCTTGTTGAGTAAAAGTTCAGCAAGGTAAGATCCATCCTGCCCTGTTATTCCTGTAATTAATGCTTTTTTCATTTACTAATATTTAACTAGCATATATGAGCTGAACAGCAAAATAAATACTAGTCTTCATATGAAAGATTAATATCAAATTCTTTAAATTCAAAAACTAAAAATACTTCATATTACGATAAAAAATTCGTTTCTGGCGAATTTTATCATTAATTTATGTGCTTGATTAGATTGCATTCTAAACCTAAGGCAAAAATGAGTAGTTTTATTAAAAAATTATAGTTTAGTTTCACTAAAGTGAATTAAGCAGTTTTATCTCAATTAAAATTTTGTCTTAATGATTTAATATTTTTTTTATATTTGAGTTAATTTTTTTCTAAACTTGTAAATACCAAGGCAATATTCTCTATTTGAAATTTTAGCAAAATCATCTTCTATTTCATTAGATTTGATAATTTCAGCATCTACAGGATAATAATAGTAAAACTCTTCTAAGTTTAAAGAAAATTTTTTTGCCTCAGAGACAATTGTATTTGGATCAAAAATTCTATGAGAGTTGAATTTTATACTTTGTTTTCCGCTAGGAACTGAAAGCCATAACAAACCTGTGTCTTTTAAAAAAATTGATAAATTTTTTAAACCTAATTTCCAACCATCAGGATCTATTTTGTCTCCATATCTTCCTAAACCTATATGTTCCAAAGTGTACAAGCAACTCACACTATCTGTATAATTTGTAAACGTATTTTGTTTTTCTGTTATGTCATACTTTCTAAACTTTATATTTTTAATTTTTAAATTTAATTTACGAATATCAAAGACTTCTACTTCCCTAAAGCAAGCTAGGTGTCCTACAAAACCATCAATTCTTGAACCAACGTCAACATGCTTTTCAGAATTTTGATCTAAATTTTTTTAGCAACAAATATATCTTGAAAAAAATATTCCCCAATATTGCTAGATGCCTCAGATTCATAATCCAATAAGCTTGGAAAAAACTCTAATGGCCAATTATATTTATCTATTTTTTTATATTTATAAAAGTCGTAAAAAAATTTTGGTAAATTTTTGGTTGATTTTAAGATTAAAATTAAGTCAATATTTAAATAACTTTTAATTAACCAATAAATTTTACTAAAATATTTTTTCATAATTTTTTTTAACAAGATTGATAATTCTTTCAAATTTTGATTTCTTTGTCCAAGAAACTTCCCAGTGATGAACTCCAAAAGAATTGTTTGTAAAAAACTTTTTTATATCTTTATCATTTCTTAAAAAATTTGGCCAAGGATAAAAGTACTGACTTGGCAACAACACTAAATTACTGATATTTGTTTTTATCTTTTTAATTGTATTACTAAGATAAATAGGACCAGAATACTTTAAAACATCCATACTTGTATTAATGTTTTTATTTTCTTTCAAATTATCAATAAGAGTATTTAAAATAGTATTATTTTTTGTTGCAATCATCATTGCATTAAATATTTCTGGGGAGTATGAAAATGCTACACATCCAACAAAATCATAAGTTAAAAATTTTGTATCTAGAGGTTTAATACACTCAAAATCTGTATCTACGTATACTCCTCCAAAACGATTAAGTATTTCGTATCTTGCTATATCAGATTTAACACCAAAATTTTTTGCATATCTGTATTGTTTCTCGTTTTTTAAACCTAATTTTAAAATTTCTTTTTCGTCCCACAAATAATAATCAAACTCAGGATTTTTAGTCTTCCAGCTATCAGCCCATTTTTGATATTTTCTTGGAAATTTTGATCCAATCCATATTTGATGTATTTTTTTTGGAACTATGATTTTTTCTGTTTTTCTAATTAAAAAATTATCAAACAAATCTATTATCCATTTCCAATATTCAATATCTTTAATGTTAGTATGGAAATCATTTAAAAGTCTTTGATTTTGAAAAAAGTTTGAATGAAATAACTTAACTAAGTCTTGATCAAAAATTCTATTTGAACGTTGATCATTTTTTAGATTATTGTTCATATAACTGTATTGTATTTATTTATCTAAATAAAATAATACTTAAAACTTATAAATGTTAATTTTTAACATTTGTAGCGATGAGCTAATTACTATATCTATTATCAAAAATTTTTTTCAGTGCATAAATCAAGCCAATTGAGCTATTAGTACTGGTCAGCTACACGCATTACTGCGCTTCCCCATCCAGCCTATCAACGTGGTGG
>Ga0129324_10000475_pt1 | contig 29286 bp, 28 predicted proteins | sample CPBDNA_7_FD_96879 | JGI IMG/M metagenome (GOLD analysis project Ga0129324, IMG submission 96879) | Freshwater to marine salinity gradient microbial communities from Chesapeake Bay, USA - CPBay_Spr_15_0.2_DNA | ecosystem: Environmental > Aquatic > Marine > Coastal | place: USA: Chesapeake Bay...
ACGAGTTAAATGATTTTTTTGATTCGAGTAAATTTAAAGAATATTTAAAAACAGATATTGTTGAAAGTCATGCAACATTAGCATGGGACGAGTTACGAAAAGTCATGTGGAGTGGTAATGGTGTAGTTACACCCAAGAAATTCATTCATATAATGCATGAACTTGCGAATAAGAAAGGTAAGGAATTGTTTTCTGGATATAATCAAAATGATATGCCTGAGTTTTTTATGTTTATTATTGAATGTATGCATACAAGCATTTCTCGTAAGATAAAAATGAAAATATCAGGTAATGTTGAAAATATGACTGATAAACTCGCTGTAGAATGTTATAAGTTACTTCAGCATTTATATAGTACTGAATATTCTGAAATAGTGGATTTATATTATGGAATATATGTAAATCAAATAACCGATATTGATGGTAAAAAGTCATTAGTTTTGAAACCAGAATCTTATTTTATATTAGATTTACCTATAATGGAAGGAAATATTGTAAAATCGTCTATATATGATTGTATGAACCTTTTTATTAAACCAGATATTCTTGAAGGAGACAACGCATGGTTTAATGAAGAAACTAATTCAAAGCAAGATGTTAAGAAAAATGTTGTTTTCTGGAATTTCCCAAAAATTTTAGTTATTGTTTTGAAGAGGTTTACCCCAGACGGACAACGTAAGATAAATACCAAAATAGATTTTCCAGTTGATAATCTTGACCTATCAAAATATGTTCTGGGTTATAATCCCAAGTCATATGTGTATGATTTATATGGTGTATGTAACCATAATGGAGGTACTAATGGAGGACATTATACTGCGTTTGTAAAACACGCAAGTAATAAATGGATTCATTTTAATGATAATGTAATAGAACAGGTTGAAGACCCTTCTAAGGTTGTTACATCGATGGCATATTGTTTATTTTACCGTAAAAAAAATAAATAAATATAGTATAAAACAATAATGGCTAATAAGTATAATCCAGATAATGTAGAAACTGATTATATTAATGATGATGTTGCTGAATCACAATATGAGGAAGATACAAAAACTCATTTAAGAGATGTAAATAACGGAATCAAATCTCAAGATACTGATGATTCTACCAATGAAGATGTGGATACTACTGAAGAAACTGATAATACTACCCCTACAAAAACCGATGTTACACCAGAAACAAATCAATTAAAGAATGTAGCAAACCAGTATCTTACTTCATCAAATATGTTCGTATTAATATGGTTTTTAGCTATTTACATTGTAGTATATTATATTTTAGGAACGTTTTTTAATAAAGGGAAGACCCCTGATGAGTTTCAAACTAATTTAGGTAGAACGTTGGATTTCATTTTCTTTGTCAGCGTCTTTATTTTTATTATTTCGTATTACACATCTAAATCCCAACAACAAATTACCGATGATATGATTGTTCTCTATGATAATGTATTATTATTTTTAGAAAATTCTAACAATCTGGTTACTCTTCCATTATTTATTGTTTCTCTTTACATTGTTGTTTATCTATTTAGACTTCCAATGTCTTCTTCTACCAAACCTTTCTTTATCTCATTAATTGAAAGCACAGCATGGATTAGTTTGTTATTGAATGCGATTGTTATTTTTATGCAAAAGACATTTGATATTAATATTCTTGATTATTTAAGAACATCTCAACCAGAAGAGAAAGAGAAAGAGAAAGAGAAAGAAGAAGACGCAACCAAAAAAACAATTAAAATGCCAAAATGTGAAAACGAAGTGTTTAATGTATCTAACAATAAATATTCATATGAAGACGCACAAGCAGTATGTAGTTCATTTGGTGCTAAATTAGCAACTTACGACCAGATTGAAGCCGCATATAATAAGGGTGCCGAATGGTGTAATTATGGCTGGTCTGACGGACAAATGGCATTCTTCCCCACCCAAAAAGGAACTTGGGATAAATTACAAAAATTTCCCAAAAAGAAAAACAATTGTGGTCGCCCAGGTGTAAATGGCGGTTATATTGATAATCCATATATTAAATTTGGTGTAAATTGTTATGGTAAAAAACCTACCGCAACAGAAAACGATTTGAAAAGATTAGAAGCACAACAATCGCACCCCATTCCTCTCACTGCCGAAGACAAGGAATTACAAGAGAAAATAGATTACTGGAAAAAGAACCCTGATAAATTACAATTAAATTCTTTTAATAATACTAATTGGTCTCGTCATTAAGCGGTGTTGTTCGTGATATTATCTAAATTATAATGCCTCCATAATTTAGATATGATATACCCTAATATAGTACAATCTTTATACGAAAGTCCTATAAAGTGGGTTTTACTATTTTTACATTGGGTAATGTTCTCATTACCTATAATTATTACTCTTATGACAAATGATGTATCTATTTTAATAATGATAAATATGTTATTATTTATGGTATTAACAACGAATATTATATATCAAGATTGTCCGATTACAATTATCGAAAATTTATATTTAGAGGAGAATATGATAAACACAATAACATCGCCCTATACACCATCGTATAGCAAATTAACACCAAGTGATAAAACACTTCAATGTTTATTTGTAGGTTTAATGGTCGTTACAAGTAAAATATTATTGGTATTAGCGAAACATACATTTATAGAATATATCAGTACTACATAGGAATGAAATATTATACGCAAGATACAAGGATTGACAATTACATCAAATTTTTACAGGTAAATATACCTATTATTATCTTGAGCTTTATTGTCAGTATTATTGTTGATTATTACACGTTAAACAATTATTACATATCAGCTATTACATCTATTATAGTTACATTATGGACGTATTTTATACATAGATTATTTCATACATATCCAGATACATTTGGATACTTTCATAAAACACACCATACTGAGAACTCAAGCATACTTACTTTTATGCTTGATAACGTTTTTAATTTTTTTACAATAGGAGGTGCTATATTATTATTCCCATTATTATATATTAAAAGTGTTCTCAATATACATCTATTAAATCATTACGTTATACTTATTTGGAGTTTAGTTTACACATCATATCATTCTATCAATTATCATATATTTGAGACTAATAATATCCATGTTGAACATCACGAATCTCTACATTATAATTATGGTCCCGAATGGTTTGATATAATCTTTGCTACAAAACAAGATGGAAGTGACATTGAAAATATGAATAGTGGTATATTCAATGTAATTGTAGTGTCTATGATAGTATTGTTATTGAAAGATACAAAATACGATATATTATCTGAAACATATAGTACATCTAATTAGCGTTTCTTACTTTTTCTCGTCTTGTTATTTCCGTTGTTATGTTTTACTTTACCAAATAACACATTAAATAAATTATCATCTATAGTTTCATCTTTATTTATCGTTTTTATATTTGATAATTGAGAACATCCACCCAAAATCGTTTTTGGGTCTACTGCCAATCCAATTGGTACGACTAACCCATCAAAACGAGATGTTCCTATGTCATTTGACCCGCCTAACATAGACCGTTCATTGTTCTCAATATTTATCAAATTATTAATAGGATAACCACCAACTACGTTATCTCCAGTAATATCTTTTCGGAATATATAATCTTGAAAATCAGATGTATCTATAGTAAACATTATTATATATAGTAATTACATTTATAATTTTGTCATAACACGCTTAATATCTTGTGATACCGTTATTTCTCTATTGTCCTTCAAATATTTAATTATATATTCAACATGAGTTTTGTCTTTGATAATGTCATTTAAACATTTTTCTACATAGGTAAATGTAAGTGGTTTATATTCTTTCTTATCGTACCTTCGTAGTTCTCCATTGCTAATACCTATATTTGATGTTATGTTGTTACGTTTCATATAATCGCATATTTCAGTAGTAACAGTTGATTTTAATTCTCGGATTTGTTTCGTTTTTTCATTAATCATTTGTATTTTTTGGTCTAAAATAACCCAGTTTTTTACATGTTCGATTAAAAGTTCTCGTTCATTTTTATTTGAATTGGCTATCAAACTTTGATTGCTGTTAGTAATATTATCCATTTTATAATATTACTAAACTTGTTTTTCTAATTGATTATATTCATGTATTACTTTTTGTATATTTTAGCAGCATCTTTTAGTGCGTTTTTAAACATGTAAACTGGGTTCTTTTGTTTATTCTTTCTGTATAAGTCAGTAACAAAAGTAGTCCATGCTGATTTACCCTTCTTTTTCATTGTTTTGCGATTCTTTTTATGTGACTTTCGTGCCTTTTTTGTTGATTTTCTGGCTTTGCGTCCTTTCTTACCTCCACCAATATTATCTTCATCATCACTTTCTTCTTCATCATCATTATCTTCATTGTTATTCTCTACTTCAATAGAGTTATCTTCTTCTATGTTCTCTGTGTCAGGAGAATTATCTTCTTCTATGTTCTCTACCTCCATGTTATCTACTTCAAGAGATTTATCTTCCTCCATGTTCGCTTCATCCTTTTTGCATGTATATCCAAATACTTGGATATCGCCGCCTTTCTGTGTTGTTTTTTTAACGGGGCGTTTTTTATATGAACGTTTATTTGTCTTATGAGATGTCATTATATTATAAAAGAACATATTAATCCAGATAAGAAACTTTATTTGAATATCTCAACAAACGAAGCAATAAAAATAAATTCGCTAAAATGATAAAAACTAAAAATATGTTGTAAACAAGTATGATCCAGACATATATATTCAATTCGTCGTATATTGTATCACGTATTGGTTTCATAATTTCTCTTAAATCTCGTTTTATATTCTCATCTTTAAAAAGTGCTATACAACTATCTCGCAAACTTTGCATTCATTACGTATTAAAAACTTCAAAGAAACTTTAATTATAATTTAAACGAAAAAACTAATATTCAAAGGTGTAAACTATAATAAAGAGAACATGACATACAAACTAATATGGAACAAATCTACGATACGAATGAAAAGTTGCGTGAATTTAATTTTGATAAGTTAGTACTGGCAAAGCCTACTCTTATTTCAGGTGGAAATTACTTTATTCGGTTTAAAAAAGACAATATCCCTCTATATATACAACCACCCGCATGTAATACTCGTAATGGGTTTGTAAAGAATGGTAGAAAATACTACACGGATATGCTTTTCACGAATGAAGATGAATATATTATTCAATGGTTTGAGAAGTTGGAAGAGTATTGTATTCAATATATTTACGAACATCGTGATACATGGTTTGATGGTAATATGGAAAAGGCAGATATTGAAAATTACTTTACATCACCATTGAAAGTGTATAAATCGGGTAAATTCTATTTGATAAGAACAAATATACCTACAGCACTCGACAAACCTTCTATTAAAATATACGACGAAGACGAGAATCAAGTTGATTTCAGTACAATTACCGAAAATACCAAGTTGATGAATATAATTGAAGTTCAAGGGATTAAGTGTTCGGCAAGAAGTTTTCAGATAGAACTCGAAATGAAACAATCATTATTACTCAGACCTGAAGAATTTAAATTATTTGACAAATGCATTATACAGACAAAACCACAAATACACTCACAAACGACGACCGCACAAACTGAGGAATTAGTTAAACAATCCATCACTAAACCTATTATGATTTCTACAGATGATAACAACACTAACGAGATTGTATCTGACTTGATAAATGATATTTCATCTGAAATAGAACAGTCTGAAATAGAACAGTCTGAAATATTACCCGAATCAGATAACAATACAAATAATTTAGGAAAATCATCACAACCAAATAGTATTGATACGGATACAATAAATACAAACATTGATATTAATACAGTATCAGATGAACCCGACAGTTCAATTGACAATAATACAAACATAAAAAATTCGAATGATTCAATGGAAGAGGTAGTATTTACTTTAGAAGAGTTACCTACTGATGAAAAACTAACTTTAAAAAAACCGAATGAAGTATATTATCAAATGTATAGAGATGCCCGACAAAAAGCGAAAGTTGCGAAAGAATTGGCATTATCTTCGTATTTAGAAGCAAAGAATATTAAAAATACATACATGTTGAATGAGATAGATAGTGATACAAGTGATTTAGAGATTGACGATGAAAGTATAAATAGTGAAAATGATTAGAAATAAACATTATATTTTAGCATATTTTACAATATAGCGTGAATATTTTTTATCAGGCGTTTATATAAACGAAATGTTTAAGAATCTTACTAAGTTTTTTACACCCAAGATGATGTTAGTAATTATCATATCTATCATCGCTATATATGGATTAATGTCATATAACGGACAAATGAAAATGGTACGCGATATGATGGAGGATGGTACCAATGATAAGGACGCTGAAAAGGAGGAGGAACCCGCAGCTACCGATGGACCTAAGCCTTCTTCGGGAAAGACTGAATCCGGATATGCTCTTCAACCTGTGGCGAATCCTACTGATTTGTTACCTGCTGATAAAAACAGTGAGTGGAATAATTTAAACCCTACTAATGTTGATGCTGAGGGCGTAAAGATGCCCGACCTTCTTGAGGCTGGTTACCACATTGGTCTCGATACTATCGGTCAGTCTATGAGAAATGCTAACCTTCAACTTCGTTCCGACCCAGTGATCTCCAAGGCTGATATTGGTCCATGGAACCAGAGCACCATTGAAGGAGACTCTACTCGTCAAGCTTTAGAGATTGGCGCTTAAGTTTATTATTGATATTATATGACATTATTGTTATATAATATATTTCAAGGGAATTGTATTTTTATCATGAATATGTATAATGAGAAGTGAAGACATTTTAGGATATTTTATAATAGGATTCATATTAAGCACCAGTTATTATGTATACCGCGAGAACTATGAAAGTTTCCAATTAACATGTATTGTATCCACAGTTGATGGTAATAAATATTGCGTTAGAGAAAGAGAAAACATTGACAAAGCTGCCGATTTACTCGCAAAAATTACGGTCAAATGTAAAGAGTTGGTTACCTATGTAGGTGATAAATACCCAGACAAAGAAAATGTGAAACGATTACAACAAAATTTCAACCCAAAGAAGATAATGGAAACACTACCTACAAGTAGTTATACCGCATATAGTGAGAATAAAGGTGAAAAAGTCGCATTTTGTTTAAATAAAGACAAAGAAGATAACGACCATTTAATTGACGAAAGTACATTAACATTCGTAGCCATTCATGAGTTATCACATGTAATGACAAAATCAATAGGGCATAAAAGCGAGTTTTGGAGTAACTTTAAATTCTTATTAGAATGCGCTAAGGAATCAGGTATACATAACCCGGTTGATTATAAAAAGGAACCGCAACAATATTGTGGAATGAAAATACATGATAATCCATATTACGATGCTTAATCTTTTTCCTTTTGTTTTCTATTCATATATGCTCGCTTACGATATTCCTTTAATTTATCTGGATTCTCTTCTTTCAATTTATCTATATATAGCTTTGCGTTCTGTTTAACTTTATCTTTATTGTTTTCATAGTACTTTTTATGTCTCTCATTGTTTGTATATTTTGAAAGACGAGTTTTTAATGTACTTACCTGTTGTCGTAGTGCGTTAATTTCATCATTTAATTCCTGAGTTGTAGGTGTATCCATTATGATATATATTATGATTCTTTTTATACTTCTTTTTACACCTTTGAATATTTTATTGAACTATATAGTTATTTCAATAAAAATCTAAAATTTATGCTGCCAACTTAAGACCACCGACCAAGTTAGCACCAATACCGAAGCCAGCACCACCGCGGGCAGAAGAACCCATAGCAGGGATGAACACATCAAGGATGCTAAATGTAGCAGCAGCGGTTAAGGCAATAATAATAATCTCCTCAACATTCAGTTGTTTCTTTGGGATAGCGAATGCGGCAAGAGCAACAACTAAACCTTCAATCAAGTACTTTACAGCACGTTTAACTAACTCGTTTAAATCAAACATTATGTTTATATTATACCCTAACAAAAAAATATAATAATTTAATAATAATACTTGAAATCACTTAAATAATCAACACTATATTCTGTATATTCCTAAAATGTCTGGATACGAAAAGAAAATGAATGCGGATGGTTCAATGAACGCCAAATATGTTGATTTGTGCGACGAAGACCAAGCTATTGCCGGACAAAAGTTCGCATGTATGTCATTTGTATCTCCCGAAAAAATTTTGCAAAAACGTGAAGTATATCTATTCAATCAATTTATCAAAAACTGGGAATTTTCTAAATCTATGGAAAGATACTTTGAGTTCATCCATTTTATCTCATATAAACACAACATTAATGTTGAGACACTAATCGGGGATTTTAATGATTTTGTTAAAGAAGAATCCGACAAATTAAAGAAAAGTGGAATTGAAGATGATTACAAGAACTTTTTGGATAAACAGGAGGATAAGCTAAATGAACAATTCAACCGCGAACATGCTTTCCAAACATCTGTTCGTGGTCTTAAAATACGTGGAGTATTTGCGAATCAAGAGGAAGCTGAGGGAAAATGTAAAAAACTCCGTGAAAGTGACCCTAATCATGATATTTATGTTGGACCGGTTGGTGTATGGATTCCTTGGGACCCAGACGCGTACAAAACCGGACGGGTAGAGCATATGGAAGATGAACTAAACGCACTACACTCAGAGAAAATGAAGAATGAAGAACTCGCTAAAAAGGAATTTGAGGAACGTGTTCGTGAGACAAAAAAGAAGGCTATAATGGAGAATATAGAAAATGCTAAATCAAGTGGGAATGTACTTACGCAGACAATTGACGAAGAGGGCAATCTAAATGGTGTTCCTGAAAATGTTGATTTTGAATCACGCGAGGTAAATACAGCTGAATCTGCTAAGCTGGCAGACGAACTTGCTATTACGGATGATAGTAAAAAGGAAGATTAGACCTGACAATCGATTTTCAACATAATACAGTTAGTTATATATTATGTTGAAAAGATATAAAAATTTTATTTTCTATTCTATAGATAACATGAAAACATTTACCTATATAGCTCATAAATTATTTATACATGATGTAAAGTACGAACATGATATTAGTATCGATACGTATAAAACGATTGGTACTCATTTGGACGATTCAATTCGTACTCGGTTGGACGATTCGATTCGTCGCATTTCCTATATGAAACACATTTTTGATGTTAATAATCAAACGTACTTACATGCTAATCTGATTAAATGTTTATTTGTATTGTCTAATGAACCGAAATTCAAAGAACTAAACAAAAATATTACGGATACATTTTTAATTTCACCAGAAAATCAGAACTTATTTTTAGATTTTTTTTGTAATATTCAAAAAACATATTGGGCGTTTGCTAACTTTGCGAAAGTTATTAGACAAAGATACTCAAAAAATAAGGTCGACCATGATTTATTGTTAGCACCCATATCAATAACCCAAAGAAATGTAATCCAGTTATATGATAATAATTGTACGTATTTATTTACATTACAAGACCTTTCACATATAATAATCGCAGCGGTTTGTAATTCTCCTATGTTTCATTCAGAACCACTTAATCCAAAAAACCCATACAGCGGGGTTGTCTTTTCAACAAGTAACTTATACAATATTTATTTTTATATGAAAGAACGATTCTCAATTGTTCCAGATATAGTACAAAAATTATTTCTATCTGAATTCAATCTCGATGTGTTTGGCGATAATTACAAACTTATTATAAGAGATACATATCTCAATCAATTTGTTGATAATGAAGATGAAGACGAGATTGTAGATAACATATATGATATGATTAATGAATTTTATCCGCGCATTAACATAGATGAAGATTTTCCAAATGATATTCTAATCAACACGTTTAAGATAGCTGTCTCAAACTATATTCATTATAAATATAATTTTGATCTTAGTAAACAAGCACCTAATTATAAACGTATGTCAACAGAAATTAATAATATTCTTAAAAAATGTCCTGGAATTGGTAGAAAAATTGTAGTAATTAAGAATAGAAAGAGATATACATCATTTATTACTCCCGATGGTAGAACTGAACCAGAACTATATATGAAACTTGATACAACATCTACAATTATAGACGACGACACCACTGATAGCGAACCAATTACGGACATCAGTAATAATTTACTACTTGATTTCAATGAAGAATTCGCAAACCGATTAAACGAGCTTATTCGTCAAACCGATGTTTCAGTGGATAATTTTTGTGATACCGAGAATTACGATTCGGATGACGAGATTGAATTTAATGAAGACATGTATGACCCATAATCATTACGCATAATATATTTACAACTTTCATAAATATATTATTTTACCACTTACTCTTTTTTACATTTATAGCGGGTCCTTTACTTTTCTTTGCTTTACTTGGGTCGTATGCGTCATCTTCATCATCCGACCCTAATTTCTTTGACATTTCCCAAAATTCATTTGCTCCTAATCTAAATGGAGGGTGGTTTTCAGCTTTATACCAGAAGATTTGGTCGTTTAATTTATTGGATTTGGCGTTATTATTAATAACCAAACATTCATAATTTTCAGTTGTTTGGTCCATTACACTACAAAATGATTCTAATGTGGGAAACATACTTGCATAATTTTCCCAAATTCTCTTACGATTTGTTAAATATGGCTCACGTAATATAAATACATAATCGATATTTGTTCTTAAGTTCGGAGGAATACCTAATGGATACTGCATTGTAATTATCAACATTACCTTCCAATGACGACCGTTCATAAATAATAATCTCATCATTTTATCACGCGTCCATGATTGATCGTACAAACAATCATCTAAAATTGTAAAACATCTTGGATCTATCTTTGATTTTTTATGCTGTTCTATTTCTTTATTCATTTGTTTTAACACCGTCTTTTGTCGTCTTAAAATATTTTCAATAAGGACCGTGTTATATTCTTCATGGATGAATAGCTTAGGAACATGAGCCGCATAGAATCCATTTCCGGCTTCAGTTCCAGACATTACCGTTCCTACTGGAATATCTTGATGATAAAATAACAAATCTCTTACTAAAAATGATTTTCCTGTATCACGCCTTCCTATCATAACAATCACTGGACCTTTATTTTCATCGGGTTTGAATGTGATTTCACGCATATTAAATTTTTTTAATTCCAAACTCATTGTCTTTACAATACTTTAATATTATATTATTCTAAAGTAATTCAAACGAGATTGTGGTTATAGTTGTAGTTTACAAATTGAATTGGTTTGTATTTAAGCATAAAAATGTATTAAATACTTATAGTAAATCTTGTATATGAATATAAAAACTGTGATTGATAATAAATTTTCAGTTGGTTACTACAAAAGTAATCAGATTGATATAGCTTCTTTAGAGAAAAACTATACTCCTTCTACTGATGACGTACAAATTGGATATAACCCATTTTGTATTGATAAACTACAAAAATATAATCCTATTTACGATGAATTATTTACTCTTTCTAAGAAAAATTATAATATGATTCAGTTAAATCATCATAAACATTTTGTAAATACTCATTCAGTGATTGATATGTCTGGCATAGAGTATCAAAAAGATATTTTCTTTAAATTTTCTCCATTGTTAGACCCACTACGTTATATGATAGGGAAATATGAAGACAATACTGAATTCTTGCATAATTTACCGGTTTCGGTGTCTGTTTCAGATGATATTTCTCAAAATGTAATTTCTAAAATTAGTTCACAACATAATTGTGCTTATGTTGATACATTTTTCTATTATTTGAGTAGTATGACTTTACAAAATCATAATATAGTAAATTGTTTGGATTTCTATGGTTCTTTTCTGGGAATTCAGAATAAATATAAATATGATGTGTCAGATGATATTGATTATTTAACCGAATCGACATTTTTTAATAATAATATTAATCGCCTTTTTACACTTCAACATGTAAATATAGACCAACATCAACACGAGGATTCCAGAAAACAACGACCTAAGTTATGTATATCTAAATCAAATCATAATATTTCCGCTATTTCTATTATCGATTCTTTCACTGAGCTTGATGATATTACAACTGAATCTCTCGATGATTGTATTATATATGAGAACAAACTTAATGTAGATAACACTACTAATCCCGATTCCAAAGAAGAACAATCCAGTGACGATAATAGTTCTATATCAGATACCAGTGATTCTGATAACAATGATTCTGATGATGATTCGGGAAGTAATTGGGAAACCAATACTGATACATCGAATGATGATAGTCTACCCGATATGCAAGACGAACAATACGCATATATTAATAACTACCCCGTTCAAATGATATGCCTTGAAAAATGTGATGGTACATTTGACGACCTCTTTACATCTGGAAATGTTACCTTGGAAAATACAGCAAGTGCTCTATTTCAAGTTGTCATGACTCTTATTATATATCAACGCCTATTTTCATTTACACATAATGACCTTCATACTAATAATATTATGTATATTAAGACAGACATACCATTCTTGTTTTATAAATTCGAGAACATCGTATATAAAGTACCTACTTATGGCAAAATATACAAAATAATTGATTTCGGAAGAAGCATATATCGGTTTAATGGTACTACATATTGTTCTGATAGTTTCGGTCCAAGTGGCGATGCGGATACACAATATAATTGTGAGCCATTTTTCAATAACAAAAAACCCAGACTGGAACCTAATATGAGTTTTGACTTATGTCGTCTGGGGTGTTCTATTTATGATTTTATCATTCCAGAACATCTTGACTATGATGATTATGATGATTTACAAAAAACTATATATCGATGGTGTTTAGATGACAACAACAAGAATATACTATATAAGAAAAATGGAGACGAACGATATCCCGATTTTAAATTATATAAAATGATTGCTCGAACAGTCCATAAACACACACCCCAAGAACAACTACAGTTTTCTTTCTTTAATCAATTTATCATTAATAGTGACGAAGTAGGAGAACATGTAATGGATGTAAATCGTCTACCAAAATATTTCTAAGTATTCAAAACATAGATTTCGTAATATATGTTTTGTATGTATAGTGTAAATGACTATATATTGTATCAAACAAATGACTCCATCAGTCTACACATTATTTGGTCCAACCTTTCCAACTATTAAATGTAATAACCCTAATAAAAAATCGGTTAGATTTTCCAAAAATAATGAAGTGTTTCCTATACCACCAAAAACACATACGATGAAACGATAATTATAGATATTTTTCTGTGAATTCCAATGGAGTCATTATCGGAATTCCTAATTCGTTTGCTTTTTTTGTTTTGGAAGACACATCATCATGGCTTTTTGTAATTAGAACAAACGTATTTTTTGTAATGTTGTTCTCTAACTTTCCACCATATTTAGATAACGCAGCTATTATGTCCGCATCTCGTACCTTTGTCATTACTATATTTTTTCCATTTAAAATATGGTCTACTTTCACAGGAGATTTTTTATTTTCGTCTGTTTGTTTGGGTCGTTCTTGACATAATTTATATAGTAGGTTCGCATCTACTAAAAACGTCTTCATTTTTTTCATATTTTCTACTATACTTGTAGCATTTTCTTCCCCAATACCGTTAACCGATAGTAACATTATTTTTAATTCCTCATTTGAAATTAACAGTGTAAATAGGTTTGGATATCGTTCAAATATTGGTTCCAATCTTTTCTTTCCAATACCTCGTCCAAGAAGATTTGATGCTGCTACTATTTCTACTAATGTGGATTCCTTCAATCGGTCTTGTATTCCATTATATATTTTATTTATCATTTTTGTCTGGAATCCCTCGATTCCTTCATAATCTTCTTTTCTCATATGAATTATTTTTATAATCGAATCATAGCCCGCATTCATTAACCTTTTTACATTTCCACTTGATAATCCCTCTACACTTATACCTACGAAGAAACTTGTTATATTTTTTTCCTTTACAGTTACGTCATCCTCTATATTGTCTAATATTATATCTACCTTTGTTTCATTCCAATGATACGGAACATCCGGCATTTTTGCGGTTTTAGCTTCTGCGGTTACTGATTTTATATATGGAATTACATCACCACTTCGAATGAGTTGAATTACCGCACCAATACCGATTTTATTACTTTCTATGAATTTTCCATTAAACCCAGTAGCATACTCTATTTTTACACCACCTATATGAATTGGTTCAATCCGAACGCGAGGTTTCAAATATCCACTCTTACTTGCGTTCCATATTACATCCACCACTTTTGCCTCGGCTACTTGGTCTGATATTACCATTTTAAACGCAAATGAATGTTCTGGATTTTTTTCGGTACGAGCATATTTTTTATTATTTGATACAATTACACCATCTATTTCATACTCATAATTACTTCTCCAATCAATTAATAATTGTGATAATAATTCATTGGTTAGTGTTGCCATCATTAAATTTCTAACAGTATTAAATCCGTATTTTTCTAATAATTTCATTTGGTCGCTGGGGCATAATACCGGTTTTATCACTTCATATGCTACAAAATCCATATCGTTTACCTTGTTATCCAACGTTTTACTATTTATTATACCTGCTACCAAATTCCGTGAATTCGCAAATTTGGATTTGTATTTTTCTTCGAATTTTGCCTTTGATATTATAAATTCACCCCGAACTACAATATCCTTTAATTTTGGTAAATTCAAAACGGAAAGTAAATGTGTTACATCTTGTCCTATAGTTCCATCTCCGCGAGTATATAATTTTTGTGTATTGTTCTCAGTTGTATACATTCCACTAACTCCATCTAATTTACATGATAATACGTAATTATCGGTGTATTTTTTCATCCATTTATTCAAAGCATCCGTATCTGGTTTTATTTTATCCATTGAAGGCATGTTATAGGGCAAGGTCACTTTGTTTTTGGTGATTGGAGCACCAATATTCTGTAAAACCGGGTTGTTTGGGAACTTCTTCTCGAAATATTCCTTTACAATATCAAATTCATTATCGGTCATTAACGGATTGTTGTTATAATATGCCTCATTTGCCTTCTGTATTATTGTAACGTACCTTTGTTCTTGTATATTTTCAAGAGCATTTATCCCCTCCTTTTTAAACGTGTTTATTGATTGAATCGCACTCATTTTATAGTATGTCTATATTTTTATAAACTATAAGTAATCAATTTTTACTTATAGTGTGTACTTAGAACCCAGGCTCACCGGTGAATACTTCTGTCGCAGATGGCTTTAACGTCTTACTTTCTGTTAAGATATCGAAAAACTCACTCATCTTACCATTAGTGAGAAAAAATACTACTACTGACAGGATACTTGATACCAATACAAAAAAGGATTCACGGATAACCGTCTTGATTGGTTTCCATTCCTTGCTGATATATTTCATATCAATTAATTTGGATACAAAAAAGACACCGGTTATAAATAACGATAGTATAAATGCTTTTTCCATTACTAATATAATTTTTTGTTATTTTTTTATTTGTAAACAGACGAATCCGCCTAAATTATACTAATTCTTCTATACCATCTAAAATAATACTGTCATCGTTATTATGACCTGGATGAGTAGAACCAAGTTCGTCAAAGTCTCTTAAATCTACCTGCTCGGCTGAAATTTGGATACGTTCATCATCAGACTCCTCGTCTAATTGTCTTTGAAAAGCGCGTTCCGTACTGATTTCTTCCAATCGCTCGATTGACTTGGGAGCTTCTATTGTTTTTACATTATCAGACTCATCTAATATGGCATCCATGTCATTAAAAGATAACTTTGTTACAACTGCCTCGTTGTCTACATTTTGAATCGCGGGTACAACGTCTGGTACAACTTCATCAATATCATTTATTGAGTCGGGTTGAGATGTAGGAACTATAATCTCTTCTGCTTCTTTTTCTTCATTTATATCTTCAATAATTACCTCTTCCTCTTGTTCTACACTTTCATCCATATAAGCACGAATAATAGCTTCCGTTGGGATGCTTTCGCGAATAGAAATTAAAATACACTCTTGAATGATACTTTCCAGTTCACGATTGTTCTTTTGTAATTGTAGTGGGCTTATGTTCTTGTCAAACAAATACACATTTGAATATACCTTTCGTGCTACATTGATATATACCTTATGAATGAAGCTATCCAACTTGGGGATTGATATATCTATCTTCTTTTGCTTATTTCCAACACGAATACACGTAAGGACTTTTAGTTGAATAATATGGACGCAAGTAATCAAATCTTCTAAATAATTGCAACCACTACGTTCAATTATACGTTTTCGTTCATCTTCTATTATTTCATTATTCCATTTGGGAATTCTGGATAATAAATTTTGAAATGTCATTAAATATTTGTTTGGTTCATCATTATCAATACACAATTTCCATGATTCATTAAACAATGATTTTACACCCCCTAAAATTAAGGGGGTAAAAATACTAACCAAACGACTACACCATTCATTACGAGATTCTTGTAAGTTGGATAAAACAAAATCGTCCATCTAATTATATTGTTAACACACTTTTTAAGGTGGGGTTTAAACGTAAATACAAATAATCTAATAAATATAACAGCAATAGTTTCTCGTTTCTAAATTCGGATTTTATGGTATTAAAACATATAGTTATTTCGTTTTTTTTGACATCCGATATTCTATCGGTATGTTTCGCCCAATCTATAAAGTCATAGCAAGACAACCCTTCTTGATAAAATTTCTCAGCGAAATCCATTATTTCCATATGATTATCCATATTCGTATCCTTTATTTGTGTGTCTAACCATTCTGTCTTATGTTCTACATGGGTTATATGTTCGTTTATAAAATGTTGGTGTAAATTTACAATTTTATCATCTTTTATATATTCAGGAACATACAATTCACAAAAACGGGATAAAATTGGATTCAATAGTTTGTGTTTGTTCTCTACAATGATGAAAAAACGTGTAGTATGACTAAATAATTCTATACATCGTCTTAGTGCCGATTGAGCGTCTATCGTTAAAAAATCGGCATTAATCAATACGATTGTTTTAAAAGATGCCCCTGAATCTGACCTTATGTTTGTCTTCGCAAAAAACTTTAATTCCTCACGTATAAATTTTATACCCTTACCATGAGCGCAATTTACAATCATTACGTTCTGTTTTATCTTATGTCTATCATTATTGTATATCTTTTGTATAAATTCATCTACTATATAACGCTTACCCGACCCGGATTCACCATGAAATATTAAATGGGGTATTTTATTTGTTTTATAGAAATAATCCAGTTTATTGTAGATATTCTTACGATTGTTCTCGATATTATTATTTAAATCTGTCATTGAATTCAATTGTATACATGTTTATATATCAGTTTCGTTGTTATTCTTTTTTCACAATATTCAACTGTTTTGTAAACACATATCTTTCCTGATGCATTGTTCTCCTACCTAAATTGCATCCCAGACAGGCTATCATTAGATTTCCTTTGTTATGACCTATACTATTATCTATTCGCTCAAGCGTCCATTGCTTCGGATCTCGCACATATTCATAGAGAACATTGACGGGTTCTCTACAATAATAGCATATATTGCCCGATTCTTGTAATAATTCTATAATGTTCTCAATTGTAGTGAAATTTTCTTCGGAATAACGGTCTTTTTGAATGTCTTGACTACGATAACTACTTAGTTTTTGTCTAAAGCTCTCGGAAATACACCTGTATTGTTTTGTGTCTTTCTCTTTTTCATCTTCTATTTGCATTATATATTGTAGTTGTTGAGAACATTGTAACTCTTCTTCCGTAAATTCCCATTTTTTATGGTTTGTTACTACTCGTTTTTGACGTTTCTTTGCCTTCTTCTCTTGTTCTCTTATATGTTTTTCTTCTTCGATTTCTTCTCTTGTTTTTTTGGGTGTTAAATCTACCGATATTGACTTCATACATAAATACCATATTTTGATTAGAATATATGAACGATGTATGTGATGTTTATTTTGAAGAATTTATCTTATATAGTCTAAAATAATATAAACACTGTAACATATAACTACATATAAGATGCCTAAGGTTGATATTGATTATTCAAATACGATATTTTACAAAATTTATTGTAAAGACGCATCTATAGATGACCTATATATAGGACATACTACGAATTTCGTTCAGAGAAAATACGCACATAAGCAAGGTTGCAAAAATAATAAATCGTCGAATTACAATTGCAAATTATACAAGACTATACGTGACAATATGGGGTGGGATAATTGGATTATGGAAATAATTGCGTTTCATAATTGTGATGATTTATACGCAGCTAAAAAACTGGAACAATCCTATTTTGAAGATTATAAAGCTACTCTTAATAGTATAGAGCCTTTACCAAAACCGAAACCTAAACTGATGAAATATACACCGCCACATGAACGCCCTCATTGTAAAGTATGTGATGTTTATTTTGGTTCGAATAATCTATTGGATATACATAACACTACTAACACACATCGTACAAATGTTATTAAACGCGAATGTTTAACTACGGACGAATCTAAGAATGGAGATGACTCAATACGTTCATGGAAATTTACTTGTAAATGTTGTGATTTTAAATGCAGTAAAAAAAGCAACTTTGATACACATTTAACTACATCAAAACATCAAAGGATATACAATGATATAAATAAAATGCCTAATTCACGTATATACTCTTGTGATAAATGCCGACAAGAATATAAATTTCATTCGGGTTTATGGAGACATAAACAAAATTGTAAAGGTGTACCACCCACAGTAGTACCACCCACAGTAGTACCACCCACAGTAGATTCATCATTGGTAATAGAGTTACTGAAACAAAACCAAGAATTCAAGGAGATGATGGTAGAACAACATAAGAGAATGACCGAACAACAACAGCGAATGACCGAACAACAAGATACAATTATAGAGCTATCAAAGATTATTGGTTCACATACTATTATTAATACTAATTCTTAAATTAAATAGTTTTACGATAAAATAGTATCAAAAAGAAATGGCTATGATTTGAAAAAAAGGACATTTTATAAATGTCCTTTTTTGATATGTCCGAGATAGTTTTGTTTTAATATGTTTCTAAAATTGCGTTTGTGATGATATTGCAGTATTTTTGGATTTATGAGTGTTATTATTGGTTGCATAAAATTTAAGTATATTATCATGAAAAGTATTTAGAAGGGTAAAAATATGTTTCTATAAATTAGGAGAATGGAAACATTTAGAAATACTAAAAAACCTAAATTACCTATAACATTTACTTGTGATAAATGTTGTTTTGAAACCCGAAACAAAAAAGATTATAATCGTCATTTACTGACACGAAAACATATTCGGGAAACGAGTGGAACTATTATTCACCCTTCTTCATTTGTATGTGATAATTGCAGCAAACAATTCAATACTCGTTCCGGTTTATGGAAACATCGTAATAAATGTAAAGATGTAGAACCCGACCAAACCCAAGTAGTCCAAGTCCCAACCCCAGTAGATTCATCCTTGGTAATAGAGTTACTGAAACAAAACCAAGAATTCAAGGAGATGATGGTAGAACAACATAAGAGAATGATAGATCAACAACAGAAAATGACAGACCAACAAGATACAATTATAGAACTGTCAAAGAACACAGGAAATACGACAAACAACAATACAATCAACAATACAACAAACAACAAGTTCAACCTGAATGTATTTTTGAATGAGACATGTAAAGACGCCATCAATCTGAATGATTTCATTCAGTCAATCGTATTGTCGGTAAATGATTTTATCAATACAGGAGAAGTAGGGTATGTAAGAGGGATATCCGATATCATGTTAGAGCGTATCCGCGAGATGCATCCCCATGTAAGACCAATACACTGTACGGATTTGAAACGTGAAACGGTCTATGTAAAAGATTCTGATGTATGGGCGAAAGAAGATGAAACAAAAAAGCATTTAAGTAAAGCAGTCCGCATAGTAGCCAATAAGAACAAAGCCCAAGTGCATCCATGGATAGCCGAAAATCCAAAGTACGATATATTAGATACGCCAGAATGCGATAAATTCTTTGAATATTCCAAAGCATCATTAGGTGGTTATGGTAAGGAAGAGGATGAAAAGTTTGAAAAAAAGATAATCAGCAATATATTGAAAGAAACGGTAATTGATAAAAATCTATTAGAGTAATACGTAAAAACTGTATAGAAAGAATATGATATAATATTACAGATTACAATAAAATGAGCGAGAGTGATTTAGAACTATACTTTACCAGCAGCAATAGCGAAGAAACTGATACCACATTCACCTTATCTACTAATAATTCGCTATATGAATCTGATATAGATGAAATTTCTATATCTTCATCTATATCTTGTAAAACAGAAGAAACCATGTTATTGTTTGATTCATTTGAAGAACACGAAATAGACGATATTATCGAAGATATATACGAACAATTGGAAGACTGTTATACTGATAACATACTTAAAATATCATCACCCAAATTCTACAAAGACATGGTCGACAGTATTAGCACTAATTTGTCGATTGAATGGGTAAATGTAGATATATGCGACGACAATGATTTCCAACAAATAGTTAATTTTGTAGAAGACCAACATGAATCATATTTAGCGTACAATAGTCATATTGTACCCCGTTCTATCTCAAATACATCTGATTTTATAGACAAAAACAAATATTCAAAAAAAGAACTAACAACCATAATTGAATATATCAAAACCCAACCCCAACCCGCTCAACGTACTCCGGAATGGTATGAATTCCGAAATAGTCTATTGTCAGCAAGTAATTTATGGAAAGCATTAGGCAGTCAAGCCCAAATGAATAGTTTGATATATGAAAAATGCAAGGCTTACGCTAATCCGGTAGAACATGTTTCATATGGTACATCCAACGCAATGCACTGGGGTGTTAAATATGAGCCTGTTACAATAATGATTTACGAGGATTTATACAAGACAAAAGTAGGTGAGTTTGGATGTATACGTCATTCAAAATATCATTATGTAGGTGCTTCTCCGGACGGTATTAATATATTACCATCCAGTGAAAAATATGGAACTATGTTAGAAATCAAAAATATTGTGAATCGTGAAATTACTGGAATACCCAAAGAAGAATACTGGATACAAACCCAAATACAAATGGAAACATGCGACTTAGACAAATGCGATTTTGTAGAAACACGTATAAAAGAATACGATAATGAAGAGGATTTTTATAAGAATTCAACAAACACGAATTATAGAGGAATAGTATTACATTTTATAAACAATGATTTTAGTGAAAACGACAGTCCGACATATATTTATATGCCTTTGGATATACCATTAAATCCAGAATCAATTGACGAATGGATAATAAAAGAGAAAGAAAAGGTAGACAATATGATACTCTTTAATACACTATATTGGTATTTAGATGAGATTTCTTGTGTTTTGATACAACGAAATAGAGCATGGTTTTCTAAAGCAATTCATCATATAAAAGACGTATGGGATACTATTGAAAAAGAAAAAGTAGAAGGATACGAACATCGTTCGCCAAAACGCAGAATACCAAAGATGACTGTAACTATAGATGATATTTCGGGTAGCCATACAATAACAAATATTCCATCAACGAATAAAATTTGTTTAATAAAACTGGATTCCAAATAATAGTTAGAAACGATATAGACATTTGTATATGAATAATATATACAAATGTCGTCTATACAAGATTTCGATGATGAAATGTATGTTACAAAGCGTTCAGGTAAGACCGAAATCGTATCATTTGATAAAATTTTAAAGCGTATTAAGACAATCGGACAAGAAACTTATGATATACAAATACCCACACTTCAACATAGTTTGAAAATTAATTATACTTCCTTAGCAATGAAGGTAATCGACCAATTGTATAATAATATTTCTACAGCTAAGATTGACGAATTATCCGCCGAACAATGTGCGAGTATGGCGTCTATTCATCCTGATTATGGTACATTAGCCACAAGACTTATTATTGCTAACCATTCAAAAAATACGTCGTCAATGTTTGTTGATACAATGAGTAAATTATATATGAATAAAGATAAACATGGGAAACATTCACCATTAATTACTGATGATATGATGATTACAGCAAGAACATACGAGGATGAATTAAATACATTATGCTACTATACGCGAGATTTTCTAATTGATTATTTTGGATTCAAGACGCTTGAACGCGCTTACTTGATGAAAGTAAATGGGGTAATTGTAGAACGTCCACAACATATGTGGCTGCGTGTTGCTATGGGTATTCATGGCGATGATATAGAGAAAATTAAAGAAACATATGAATTAATGTCACAAAAGTATTTCACACATGCTACTCCTACCTTATTTAATGCCGGAACCCCACATCCTCAATTATCTTCTTGTTATCTAATTGCTATGGAAGATGATAGTATTGAAGGTATTTACAATACATTGAAAGATTGTGCTTTGATTTCAAAATGGGCTGGTGGTATTGGACTCCATATTCATAATGTGCGTGCTTCTGGTAGTGATATTCGTGGAACAAATGGTTCTTCTAATGGAATTGTTCCGATGTTACGTGTATTTAACCACACCGCAAAATACGTGGATCAATGCGTCCATCCAGAAACTATTATTTATACAACTGATGGACCTAAGGAAATTCAACATTGTGAATCCGGCGTTACACAAATCTATAATGCTCTTGGAGAAACGGAAGTCATACAAGACGTATTGGAACACGTATATAATGATGAAATGTTAGAAATTAAAACTACACACTCTATCTTTCCATTGCGTATAACTCCAGAACATCCGGTATATGCTCTACGTAATCAGGTAAAAGGATTAAACTATACTGTTATCAGAAACCGATTAGAAAAAAAACATGCTACATTTGAATGGGTAGAAGCAAAGGAGTTGGACGAAAATGACATGATTGTATATTCAATTCCCAAATACGAACAAGATGTCAGTAATATAACAGAAGATGATTGTAGAACGTATGGTATAATTTTGGGAGATGGATGCATTAATGGGTCGAATGATACGGCTGGCTATGTATCAATGCATACTGAAAACAAATCAGATACACTTGCTTATTTAGAAGACTATTTCCAAAAACGAAGTATCCAAACATTTACTACTGTAGATGGGAACATTACACGTCTACGTTGGAATAGACAAATGGAATTACCTTTTAGATATAATGATTTTTATAACGAAACGAAACAAAAACGTATATTGGCAAAATGGTTGAATCTACCAGTTGATAAATTAAAGTATATTCTGAAAGGGATGTTGGAAACGGATGGATGTTTGTCTAATAACGAAGTTGTATTTGATAGTACATCATTGAACTTGATTGAAAGTGCTCGTATAATTTGTCTTAAAATGGGAATACTAACAAGCGGAAGTGTTCGTGATAGGGTAGGTGAAAAACACATGACAAGTCGCGGAGTGATTGAAAATAAGCTCATTTCATATACATTGCGTATTCCAAGAACGCAAGAATTATGCGACTTAATGGGGTTAGAATATAACGACAACCTATTTTTTAAATACATGAAATATGAGAATTATCTACTAACACGAGTAAAAGATGTCAAAACTACCCATTACGATGGCATTGTATATGATTTACAGATGAAACACGAACATAATTATACTATTCATAATGGACTCGTTCATAACGGAGGCGGAAAGCGTAATGGCAGCTTCGCAATGTATATGGAACCTTGGCATGCGGACATTGAATCATTTTTAGATTTACGTAAAAATCACGGAGATGAAGATTTAAAGGCACGTGATTTGTTTTATGCTATCTGGATGAATGACCTATTCATGGAACGTGTCAAGGACGGTGAAGATTGGACGCTAATGTGCCCCGACGAATGCCCGGGATTATCCGATGTATATGGAGATGCGTTCAACACACTATATACCTACTATGAAACATTAGGTAAAGGTAGAAAAACAATGAAGGCTCGTGATTTATGGTTCCAAATTTTAGACGCTCAAATGGAAACCGGAACTCCATATTTGTTATATAAAGATGCTGTAAATCGTAAGTGTAATCAAAAAAATCTGGGTACGATTAAATCTTCCAATTTATGTTGTGAAATTACTGAATATTCTGATGAAAATGAAACTGCCGTATGTAATCTTGCAAGTATTGCGTTACCCGCATTTATTATTACTGATGACGATGGAAATGTCAAATTTGATTATATAAAACTACATTCAGTCGCACGTACGGTTACCTATAATTTGAATAAAATCATTGATGTGAATTTTTATCCTACCAAGAAAACGGAACGTAGTAACTTCCGTCATAGACCTATTGGTATTGGCGTCCAAGGGTTGGCTGATGTGTTTATATTATTGAATTTACCATTTGCGTCAGATAAAGCGAAAGAAATAAATCTTCGAATTTTTCAAACCATTTATCACGCAGCCTTGACTGAATCATGTCAGATTGCTAAAATTGATGGAAAATACAGTACATTTGAGGGATCTCCTGCGAGTGAAGGAATTTTACAGTTTGATATGTGGGATGTAGACCCTAATGAAAAGGTAAAGATGTTTAATTGGGACGCACTCAAAGAACAAATTAAAATATATGGTCTACGTAATTCACTGTTAGTAGCTCCTATGCCTACCGCATCTACATCACAGATTTTAGGATATAATGAATGTATTGAACCCATCACAAGCAATATTTATAGTCGTAGAACTATTGCGGGCGATTTCATGGTAGTAAATAAATATTTAATGAAAGATTTAATGAAGTTAGACATGTGGAATGAAAAAATTAAGAATAACATTGTTGCTAATAATGGAAGTATTCAACAAATTGATATTATTCCAGATGATATTAAGGAGAAATACAAAACTGTTTGGGAAATTCCTATGCGTAATTTGATTGATATGGCTGCTGACCGTGGTGCGTTTGTTTGTCAGAGTCAAAGTTTGAATTTATGGTTAGAAGACCCAACTTATAATAATTTAACATCAATGCATTTTTATGGTTGGAATAAAGGATTGAAAACTGGTATCTATTATTTACGAAGAAGAGCACGCCATCAAGCCCAACAATTTACTATTGAGCCTGAAAAAAACAAAGGTACGACTTTAGGTGAAAATACCGAAGATGAAATTTGTGAAATGTGTTCGGCTTAAAAGTTTAGTCAGTATTAATTAACTATATTTATTATATTGATAATATATATAATACACGATGAGTGCTATGAATATAACACATACCGAAATTCAAAACACGCCAAAATTAACCTTATTTGGAACATTAGCAAACGCATACAATAATTTGTGTGAAAACGCAAAACGTATCTCGGGCGATATAACTTGTAATGTAAAAGGAAATATTGAATCTATCAAATCTTATATTAATACTGAGATTGCGAATCCAGATGAACGTGAATATTTAAAAGCAAAAACAAACGAATATTCAAAAATGTTACAAGAAATAACAAAAGATGTTACCGATACTACTATTAAAACCGCATCTACATTAAAAAAACGAGCATATGCACCAGAAGACCCAAGAGAAGCATTACACGCACTATATGTATTAGAAGACAGAATAACGAATGTCATTAATGACACTTTAGAAGTACCTTCTATAGATACAGATACAATGGATAATTTATTAGAATTAGATACTGCGTTATATGATAATAAATTGAATAAGTTAATACAATTGATATTTAATCTTTACAATAAAAATGTGTTAGGAAACGAAGAAACTATAGGTGTAACAAAAACGCAAAAGTTATTATTCATAGGATATTTGTTTTGTGAGCCTTTGCCCCAAGATATTACCGGGAAAAATGTAGACGAATCACCTATTCCGTACAATATTTTACTTGATACACCAGACATGTCGGAAGAAGAAATTAATACAGAGTTTGAGCGCATTTGTAAATTTGAAAAAGAAGTAACGGTTGAAGATAAAGAACAAGCACCCGCGACTACAGTATTCGAAAGAGTGCCATTAGATGAAGATGTTATGATGGTTCGTCCAGCAAAGAAAATGAAAACAGAAGGAGGTAAGAAGTCACAGAAGAGACAAACAAAGAACAAGAAAAACAAAGCCAGAAAAACAAAAAAGAACAAACGTTCTTCAAAAAAGAAAGTCCATAAGAAAAAGTAATTAGTTAGTATTTTACACATTTGAAGATTCTATTATTTATTTATTTAGATTTCATAAGAAGACCACAATCGGTGTTATGTCTCATTTTCATATAACACCGTAAGCATACCAAGACATCCACTATTGCGTTGTGGAGACCATCTACGGTTTCTCCATCAAACAACTTGGCATATAATTCATTCAATCTCGGCCACTTTAAACTGGGTGGTTTTCCCGGGTACTTTGATTCAACGATAATATTTGCAATGACTGTGCCTTTACGCATAGAGCAATAATGTTCTACACCATTTAATTCTTCATATGTAGAATTAAATATTGTCATACATTCAGGAGAATTACGAATAATATCTGGTCTATTCCTCTCCAGTTCTACCAGAATCATCTTTTTGTCAAAGTCGATGTTATGCGCCACTATCACATCAGAAGTAATATAGGCTTTGTAAAATTCGGTAAGAGCGTCTATTATGGAAACACCCTTATTACATGTTCGTCGTGTAATACCTGTCAATTCCGTAATCTTATCGCTGATTTCCACTTCTTTTTTTACGTTAATATATTTGTCATACGTGTCTACTAATGTATTTGAAGAAATATCATATAACGCATAACTTAGCTGTAATATATGCGGATAAGCTTCAATCGGGGTATGATTGGGGTTTGCTTTGTCTTTTTTTGGTAGAAGACCACTTGTTTCTACGTCAAATACTAAGACTGTCTTCTTACGGATAGGGGCGGATACTGTGAAATTCATTATTGTAATGTTTGATACCATAACAACTATACATATTTAGTAATCAATTTTCTATACTTTATAGTGTACATTTATGACAATCCATGACAATATTTATATTTACATATTATATTATACATGTCATCACGTAAATCTAAAGGAACAAAAGGAAATAAAAATACAAGAAAAAATAAATCCGTCATCCCACGCAAAACTATTGATGATTATTTAAATGACCCTTTATTTCCCATTCTTCATAATGAATATATAACAATTGAATTAGAAACATGTAAAGAAAATGAAGAAAATCCAAAATATAATTACAAAGTATCCAGTATAAAAAAACATACATTTACTCAAGATGTACCTGATTATAATGAGTATCCAACATTAACTATGGAAACATTACAAGAAGGTATTAATAATTTGAATTTAAAAGACTCTAATTCTTTTATACGATTGATGCTTATTTCTGGAGATGAAGGACTTAAAATATGGAAATTAGATAATCAAAAGTACAAACCTAATACAAATAATAAAGAAAAATGTGGGATTGGAACTCCAATATATGAAGAATACATACCGATTGCTTATGCTGATTCATCTGCCGAACCAGTTGTATTAGAACCAACACAAATTGAAGAGGTATTTGAAGAACCGCAAGAACAAATTAGTTCACCTGATATACTTGTACCTGAACCTGTACCTGAACCTGTACCTGAACCTGTACCTGAACCGGAATCTCAAGTTGAACCTGAACCTGTACCTGAACCTGTACCTGAACCTGTACCTGAACCTGTACCTGAACCTGTACCTGAATCTCAAGTTGAACCTGTACCTGAATCTCAAGTTGAACCTGTACCTGAATCTCAAGTTGAACCTGAACCTGAACCTGAACCTGAACCTGAACCTGTACCTGAATCTGAATCTGTGCCTGAATCTCAAGTTGAATCTGAAGATGAGGATGAGGAGGATATAGATGAAACATGGATTACTACCGCACCAAGCCAAGGACTTTTAAATATGATTGATGCAATTACAAATCAAGTCAAACAGACGGAATATAAAGATGATAAAACAGAAATACGCGATAATATGATATTATTAAAAGCACTGGTAGATGAATTAGGGAAGAATTTATATAAATTTTTGACACCTATATCACCTATACCAACAATATTAGGAAAAAGTAAATGTAATACAGCTTTAAATTATATTAAAAATAATCAAGGTGAAGATATTTATAACGAACATTTATATGATGATTATACGAAAGTTAATAATAAATATGATACGTACATCAATTATAAAACCAGCTGGTTAAGTGACATATTTGAAGAACATAAGCAAAATTTTATCCAAGAATTAGAACGGTTTAAACAGAATTTGGTTGAAAAAGTATTTTCAACATTTGAATATGGAGATAGTGAATATTGTCAAACTAAATCAGCGAATACCGAAAAATCATACAAAGATATTGTAGACAAAATAATTTTTTATATAGATAACTCCAGTAAATATCCGACTAAGGGAAAAAATATATTTATACGAATTATAGTGGATCAGATAACCAAGCTATTAAACAATCCGAATGTCAAAGACGAAAAACAACTTCGTGATATATTAACTCATCTTTCAAATTATTTACAAAAATATGATTCTACACCAGAGCAAATTAGACATTATTTAGACCGTGTTAAACAACATTTAATTACAACATATGGAGGAAAAAAAAGAAAGCATAAAAAAACTCAAAAAGGTAAACAGGTGATTGTTAGGAAACATAAAACAAGGAAAAATACATCGCGAAAATCATCTTGAGTGTAAACATTGTATTCACTTGGTTGATAGTTGTAACATAAGAATCATTTAGGTAGTTGATAAGTAATTTAATATGTATAAATTATATATTAGAATGAGTGCACAAACACCAGATTTTTATATTGGTATATCAACACAAAATCCTCCTACGATTATTAGTATCGGTCAAACGATTGATGGTATGGAAGAAGTAGAAGTTAGATTAGACCAACCAGATGAAGATACATTAAATGTGTTTAAAGAAAAAATAGATAAAATAGTAGCACCAATAGAAGAACCAGTAGTAGTACCAGCACCAATAGAAGAACCAGTAGTAGTACCAGCACCAATGGAAGAATCAGTAGTAGTACCAGCACCAATGGAAGAATCAGTAGTAGTACCAGCACCAATGGAAGAATCAGTAGTAGTACCAGCACCAAT
>Ga0129324_10000476_pt1 | contig 29281 bp, 24 predicted proteins | sample CPBDNA_7_FD_96879 | JGI IMG/M metagenome (GOLD analysis project Ga0129324, IMG submission 96879) | Freshwater to marine salinity gradient microbial communities from Chesapeake Bay, USA - CPBay_Spr_15_0.2_DNA | ecosystem: Environmental > Aquatic > Marine > Coastal | place: USA: Chesapeake Bay...
ATACCGCTCAGTGCCTGTTGGGTGCGATCAGCGATCTGAGCGGGTGCCTGGTCCCCGTATTTTTCCCCGAACATCGTGATTCCCTCTGGGAGCAATTCCCACGACTCGGTCAGGACCGTCCCAGCATCAACTGCGGTAAGGGTGTATCCCCAACGCACAAATTTTCCACCAACCACCCAAGCGAACTCTCGACCAGGTTCGGCACTCACAACCTGCGACCGGGTTTCCCAAGTCCGTTCCGGCAGTACATTGCGTCCGGTGAACCAAGCACCCACTACGCCTGCGCTTGCCTCGTCATCCCACCAGCAAGACGTGCAGACCGGACTCCACTCACCCGTACGGGTGATGTCAGAAACAATGCCGTACACGTCCTGCGCTGAAGCATTGACAGTGACGGATTCCTGAAATTCGTAAATGACTTTTTCACTCATGGATGTATCTTGACAGACGGTTCAACCACCGTGCCCAATCGCGCACACAACGCAAATTTGGGACCGGGGGCCCTCACGGGATCATTTGGATGATTGACCCAGATGTAAAGAGGGCTTGGGACTCAACGATTACCCCAATGAATCGAGATAAGCATCGAGGCGTGCCTGGGTCCACTCGAGGTCGAGTGCCTCGGATCGCTGCTGGGCTACTTGCACAGGATCCCCGCCGAATTCCTCCCAAGCTGAACGAGTCCAACCAGCCATGTAGTCGCCGGCACTAGATTCTCCCAACCGCATGGCCGCTTCATCTATTGCTTCTTGAAAGCGCTGCGGTAGTTGCACTTTGGCAACTTCTTCGCCCTGACGGGCAGCCACCATGGAAGGGATTTCACGCCAGAGGGTCACTTGAACTTCAGCCACATGTTTTCCTTAGATAGGTGTTGATTGTTATTGAGCTAGTTGAGCAATTACTCCGCGCAAATCTGCGGAGACTTCTTCAGGGTGCTTATGCGAGAAATCGATCAACGTTGTGATCATGGATGGAGCCCAAAATGACTTGATGTGTTCACTGGTTGCCTTGGCAACGTGTGCGCGGTCAGGAATGTTCTTCACAATCTGTTCGGCCATCTTGACCAACACTTGTGGGTCATGCTGGGTCACGCGATCACCACGGAACTAGACGGCTGAACTTGCACCGCGGTGACCTTGTACTCCGGACAGTTGGTTGCCCAGTCGGAGTTGTCGGTGGTGATCACATTTGCACCACTGACCGGATAGTGGAAGGTGGTATACACAACACCAGCGGGCACTTGATCGGTGATGCGTGCACGTAGTCGCGTTGCCCCAACTCTGCTGGAAACCTCAACCCACGAACCGTCGGCGATTCCACGCTCGAGGGCATCTGATTCGTGGATATCCAAAATATCTTCTTGATGCCACACCACGTTGTTGGTGCGCCGGGTTTGGGCACCCACGTTGTATTGGCTCAGGATCCGACCCGTAGTCAACAAAAGTGGATACTTGCGCGTGCTGCGCTCGTCAGTGGGGACATAGGGGGTGGTAATGAATTGGCCTTCACCGCGAACAAACTTATTCACGTGCATGATCGGGGTACCAAGTGGAGCACTTTCATTGCATGGCCACTGCACACTGCCCACTTTGTCAAGCTTTGCAAAGGAGACACCAGCGAATGTGGGTGTGACCGCCGCAATTTCATCCATGATCTCGCTGGCCTTGTTGTAATGCATGTTGTAACCCATGGCTTGAGCGAGAGCGCAAGTGACTTCCCACTCGGACATGCCAGTTTGCGATGGCATCACGGGACGAACCCGATTGATACGACGCTCGGCATTGGTGAACGTGCCATCTTTTTCGAGGAAAGATGTTCCAGGTAGAAACACGTGCGCGTACTTTGATGTTTCATTGAGGAAAAGATCCTGCACGATCACCATGTCCATGGCACTCAGAGCCGCCATGACGTGCTCGGTATTGGGATCGGACTGAGCGATGTCCTCACCTTGAATGTAAATACCGCGGAATGTCTTGGTCAGCGCTGCATCCAGCATATTGGGAATACGTAGACCAGGTTCAGCTCGCATTTGTGTTCCCCACAGGCTGGCAAAGAGTTCGCGGGCTGAGTCATCGGAAACGTGACGGTAACCACTGAACTCATGCGGGAAAGAACCCATGTCACAAGCACCTTGGACATTGTTTTGTCCGCGTAGTGGGTTCACGCCCACACCGTTACGACCAATGTTTCCGGTTGCCATGGCGAGGTTCGCCATGGACATGACCATGGTGGACCCTTGGGAATGCTCGGTCACACCAAGCCCGTAATAGATCGCTGCATTGGGAGCACTGGCGAATAAGCGAGCTGCCGCGCGCAACTCCTCGGCCTTGACACCGGTCACGGGCTCTAAAGCTTCAGGGCTGTTCTCAGGAAGGGAGATAAAGGCGCGCCACGCATTGAAGGACACCATGTCGCACCGGTCCTGCACAAAACCCGTGTCCACCAATCCCTCTGTCGCCACCACGTGGCCCATGGCATTGACAATTGCCACATTGGTTCCGGGGCGCAATTGCAAGTGATGCGCGGCCTTAATGTGAGGGGTTTCAACCAGTGCAATTCGGCGCGGATCAACAACAACAAGTTGAGCACCCTTGCGCAAAGTTCGCTTCATCCGTGAAGCGAAGACCGGATGGGCATCGGTTGGATTCGCACCAATCAGAAGAATGACATCGGATTCCTCAACGGACTGGAAATCCTGCGTACCGGCACTGGTGCCAAATGTTTGCTTGAGACCGTAGCCCGTTGGTGAATGGCACACGCGTGCACAGGTATCAACGTTGTTGTTACCAAAACCAGCACGAATTAGTTTTTGAACTACATAGACTTCCTCATTGGTACAGCGCGAGGATGTAATTCCACCAATTGAGTCGATTCCCGATTCGGCTTGGATCAATTTGAGTCGGTCGGCGGCAAAACCAATGGCTTCGTCCCAGGTGACCACTTTCCAGTCATCGGTGATCGACTCGCGGATCATGGGTTCGGTCACACGATCAGCGTGGGATGCATAACCCCACGCGAAGCGACCCTTCACACAGGAGTGACCAGCGTTCGCGCCACCGTCCTTATCTGGAACCATGCGCACCAACTCGTTACCGCGAAGTTCTGCAATAAATGAACACCCAACCCCACAGTAGGCGCACGTGGTCTTGACCTGTCGGGTCGGAACACCAAGTTCAATAACCGTTTTTTCCTGCAAAGTTGATGTGGGACATGCCTGCACACACGCACCACAAGAGACGCACTCGCTATCAATGAACTTCAGACCCTCACTCGCAGAGACCTTGGAATCGAATCCGCGGCCAGAAATAGTGAGGGCGAATGTCCCTTGGATTTCATCGCAGGCACGCACACAACGACTGCATGCAATGCATTTGGATTCATCGAAAGAGAAATAGGGATTGGAGTCGTCGGTGGGGGCATCCAGATGATTAGCGCCTTCATAGCCGTAACGAACATCTCGTAGACCCACAACACCGGCCATATCTTGTAGTTCACAGTCACCGTTGGCCGGACAGGTCAAACAGTCCAGCGGATGGTCGGAGATGTACAACTCCATGACACCCTTGCGCAACTTGTCGAGCTTGGGTGATTGCGTGGTCACGGACATTCCCGATTCACATGGAGTGGTGCAGGAAGCGGGAGTTCCTTTGCGACCGTCGATCTCCACCAGACACAGTCGGCAGGAACCAAATGGATCCAGTGAATCGGTGGCGCACAGCTTGGGAACCACTTGACCAGCGAGGGCCGCGGCGCGCATCACAGATGTGCCTGCGGGAACGTCAATGAGATTGCCGTCAATACTCACAGTGACGATCTCGGTCGAATCGATGTCGGGTGTGCCCAGATCTGAGGGCGCATTAACTCGATCCGGGGGGAAGATACTCACACGCTTTCCTTTCGACGTTGTGATTCCGGTTCAAAATCCTCGGGGAATTTATTGAGGGCACTCAACACGGGCAGCGGCGTGAGCCCACCCATGGCACAGAGTGACCCGTCACGCATGACCTCACACAGATCCTCAAGTAATTCCTTGTTACCTGCACTATCCTCCCCGCGAACGATCAGGTCAATGACTTCGACTCCCCTAGTTGACCCAATTCGGCATGGAGTGCACTTTCCGCAGGATTCCTCAGCGCAGAATTGCATGGCAAATTTCGCCTGGGTGGCCATGTCCACGGTGTCATCAAAAACAACAATCCCACCATGGCCGAGCATGGCGTCCGCGGCGATTAAGGATTCATAGTCTGCGCTGACATCAAGTTCAGCCTCAGAAAGATATGCACCGAGGGGTCCACCGATTTGCACGGCGCGAATGGGACGGCCGGTTCGCGTTCCACCCCCGAAACCCTGGACTAGTTCGCGCACACTCACACCGAAGCCGGTCTCCACAATTCCACCCTGAGCAATATTGCCCGCGAGCTGAAAAACAGACGTTCCCTGCGAACGTCCAGATCCCAGAGCGGCATAAGCAGCAGCACCCCGAGACATGATCGCGGGAACGCTACCAATGGAAATGACGTTGTTAATGACAGTGGGAACACCAAAGAGACCTTCAAGTGCTGGCAGCGGTGGCTTGGGCCGAACCATGCCACGCTTTCCTTCCAGACTTTCTAGCATGGCGGTCTCCTCACCACAGACATAGGAGCCGGCACCCACCCGCACATCAACATCAAATGCAAAATCACTGCCCAGGATGGAGGTACCGAGCCAACCCTGCTCGCGGGAGAGTTCAATGGCACGCTGCATGGAATGAATAGCCGCTGGGTACTCACTCCTTATATATATGTATCCGAAATCAGCGCCAACGGCAAAGCCCGCGATCAACATTCCCTCAATGAGCGTGAAGGGGTCGCCCTCCATCAGCATTCGATCGGCGAAAGTGCCGCTATCGCCTTCGTCGGCGTTGACCACAACGTATTTGTGGGGTGTGCTCCCCAAAGGGGCTCCCGCATGGGAGGTGGCAACAGCATTAGCCACCGTTTTCCATTTAATGCCGGTGGGGAAACCCGCCCCGCCTCTACCTCGAAGACCCGATGCGCAGACCTGCTCAATTGTCTCGGTGGCTCCCGCAGCCATTGCTTTCTTCAGACCACTCAAGCCACCGTGAGCCAGAAAATCTTCGGGGGATGCAGGATCAACAATCCCGACCCGCTCAAATGTCCATCGCTCTTGGCGAGCGAGCCAAGGAAGTTGATCGGTGATTCCCAGATACAGATCGGAGCTCATGTAATCGCCGGTGAGTGCTAACGCTGGGACATCGTGTGGCTGAACCGGACCAAAGGCATGACGAATACCTTCGACTTCAATCTCCACCAACGGCTCCAACCAGAGCAGGCCGCGAGAACCATTGCGAACGATCTCAAAGGATGAGTGCGCTGCACCGAGCGCAGCGGCAACTCGATCAGCACCCACGGATACTGCGGCACTGTCACCAGGAACAAAAACCTTCATGCGGTTATTCATTCTCCTTTTTAGGATTTCGCCAACAGTGAGGTGACATGTTCAGCAATTACATCAGGGGTCACGCGACCGATTAACTCGCCGTTAATCATGGCCGCCGGCCCCAGTGCGCAGTTGCCCAAACAAAAGACTTCAGCGGTTTCGACACTAGCATCGGTGAAACTTCGTTCTTGAATATTGTGCCATTCGACTTCAAGTTCACGGGATCCCACCGATTGGCAGGCTTCGGCACCGCAAATTCGAACCAGAATGGCAGCAGGAGGAACGGTGCGCAAATCGGCGTAGTAGGTCAGCACACCGAATGTTTCCGCCCGAGAAACATTGCACAGTTCGGCAATCACACCAATGCTCGAATCGGGGACATAACCAAAATGCTCCTGCACCCGCTGCAAGCATCGAAGCAATGAGCCCTCTTCTTGGGATAAATCCGCAAGGAGCACACGAATCTCGGGATCAAATTCACCTTCCGGGCGGCGGGTTGCAACCTGGTCGCGCTTTTTCTTACCGTGCTCACTCACGCCGCAACCCATTCCTGACCGCTATAGATGTTCATGCGACCTTCGCGCGCAAACCCAATGAGTAGTTGATCATGTTGACGCGCAAGTTCGACGGCCAGACTGGTTGGCCCTGAGACGGCGACAATCGCACCGATAGATGCCGTGAGTGCTTTCGCCACAATTTCATAAGAAACACGGCCACTGACCACAAGAATATGATCGGTGAGCGGGAGTAACTCACTGGTAAGGGCGTGGCCGATTACTTTGTCTACGGCGTTGTGACGTCCAACGTCTTCCCGCACAAAGAGAACTTCGTTTCCAGATCCCACCAATGCGGCGGCGTGCAATGCGCCAGTCATGTCGAACATTTTCTGTCGGGATCGCATTTGCTCAACAAAGTGCAATGCGTACTGGGGATCAAATCTCCACTTTGCGGTGTGCAGTGGTGCAACCGGACTTTTGAATTCATCGAGGACATCTGCACTGCACACACCGCAAGATGAACTGGTGATGTATGCCCTGGGACGCGGCGGTGTGACATCGGTAGAAAGCCTGACCCGGACCGAGTCAACTTCTTTCTCGGTTATGTCTTCATCGTCTACTTCAAAATCTGTGCCGACCACCCGCAACCGCGATGACCCCGCGAATGCGCGCATGGAGGTGATCTGTGAAGCCTCCGTCAAACCGGCTTCGCTCACCAACCACCCGGCAGCGAGATCGAGATCGTGTCCCGGGGTGCGCATGGTGGTGGCCAGTACTTGATCACCCAACACAATGGTGAGAGGGGCTTCGACCACTACGCGGTCAATTTTATCCACCCGAATTTGGTGTGATCCGTCCTTTTCACTCTCCACCCGGAGAATTGAGAGGGGTCGGGTTGTTTGACTCATGGTTAAAACAGCCCCACAATCGCACCGTTAACCAGATCAATTCGCTCACTTGACGGCACCTTCGGCAGTCCCGGCATGGTCATGACATCGCCACAGACGGCGACAATGAATCCGGCGCCAGCCGAGAGTCGCACCTCGCGGATATTGAGACTGTGCCCGGTGGGCGCACCTTTCAGTGTCGGGTCAGTGGAAAAGGAGTACTGCGTTTTGGCAATACACACTGGGAACGCGGGGTACAGCTCTTGAAGTTGCTTCAGTTGCGTGCGCACTTTGGAATCGGCGGTGACTTCACTTGCGCCGTAGACCGCGGTCGCGATCGCTTCAATCTTTTGTAACAGCGTGAGTTTGTCTGCATACACAAATGATTCGTGCGGCTCCGTTGCTGGACGAGGATCCTGCTCACATATGCCAGCAACAACTTCCGCTAATTCGGTTGCTCCGGCGCCGCCTTTGGCCCAGTGGGTCGCCACAACGATCGGTACGCCTTTGCTCTCTACATGCTTCTTCAGGAGGGCGATTTCAGCATCCGTGTCAGCGGTGAAGTGGTTAATGGACACCACCACCGGAAGTCCATAAGTGTTGAGAATATTGTCCAAATGCCTATCAAGATTGGCAAAGCCAACCGCGAGGGCTTCGAGATTTTCCTCGCTGAGATTCTTGGGGTCTGCTCCGCCGTGGAATTTGAGTGCGCGCACGGTGGCAACAATCACTGCGACCGAGGGATGTATCCCCGCAGCACGGCACTTGATATCAATGAATTTTTCAGCGCCGAGATCTGCACCGAATCCTGCTTCGGTCACAACATAATCTGCCAACTTCAACGCATTGGTGGTGGCAATTACCGTGTTGCATCCGTGAGCAATGTTGGCAAAAGGCCCACCGTGCACAAATGCAGGTGTTCCTTCGAGGGTTTGCACCAAATTGGGTGACAGTGCGGCCTTGAGTAACACGGTCATGGCACCTTGGGCATTGAGTTGACTTGCCAACACCGGTTCGCCGTCTCGGGTGTAACCCACCACGATTCGACCAATTCGCTCGCGCAGATCTTCAACATCGGTGGCGAGGCAGAAAATCGCCATGATCTCTGATGCAACAACAATATCGAAGCCGTCTTGACGTGGGTAGCCATTACCTGGGCCACCCAAGGCGATCGTGATATCGCGCAGGGCGCGGTCATTCATGTCCAGAACGCGCTTCCACGTCACCCGGCGTACATCGATACCGAGGGCGTTGCCGTGGTGAATGTGATTGTCAATCAGGGCAGCGAGGAGGTTGTTAGCCAGCCCGATTGCATTGAAATCCCCGGTGAAGTGCAGGTTGATGTCTTCCATGGGAACAACTTGGGCGTAACCGCCGCCGGCGGCACCACCCTTCATGCCAAACACCGGACCAAGGGATGGCTCACGTAAACACACCATGGTGTTCTTGCCAATCTTGCGAAGGCCATCACCCAACCCCACTGTGGTGGTTGTCTTGCCCTCGCCCGGAGGTGTGGGACTGATTGCGGTAACCAACACCAACCGAGCTGATGCACGCTCGGGCAATGTGCGCAACCAACCGAGGTCAATTTTTGCCTTGGTGCGACCATAAGGCTCGACCGCACTCTCGGGGATATTTAACTCACTCGCAATCTCCGCAATCGGGCGGAGTGTTGCGGCTTGAGCAATATCAATATCTGATGGCATTAATCATTCCCCTATTTTTGGTTTGCGGCTTTGAGCTTTTCAATCAGAAGCGGTAGGAATGTGTGCACATTGTCCACAACAACATAATCAGCAAAGCCCATGATGGGCGCTTGAGCATCTGTATTAATTGCAATGAGAGTTTTAGACGATTTACACCCGGCAATGTGTTGGGTCGCACCACTGATTCCACAAGCGATATAAAGATCGGGTGCAACCTTGGTACCGGTTTGCCCCACCTGTTCGGCATGGGGGCGCCAACCCGCACTGGTGACCACTCGAGAGCAACCAACTGCACCACCGAGAACTCCGGCAATGTCTTCGAGCATGCTGAATGCGTCGGGGCCATCCATGCCACGTCCACCGGAGACAACAACCTTTGCCTCTGCCAGACCGACACCACCGGCACTGGAACCCACGCGATCTTGGACTCGAACTAGGACATCGCCTTCGGACAAGGGAACTTCGAACTCGGTGAGGGACAGCGGAGCGGCCGCAGCCACGGCCGTAAATGAATGCGCCTGAACCGATGCAATGAGAACCGGTGCTACGACAACAGCTTCCTCAAGCATGTTGCCGGCCCAACGTGCACGAACAATGTCAGCCCTATCAGCACCGGTCAACACAATGGAAACACATTCACTTGCGAACGGTGCATCCATGAGTGCAGCGACGTGGCTCAAAACTTCATTGCCCCGAGGTGTGCCACCGGCAAGCACTGCGCGGGGCGAATTCTTTTCGATCAAGGAGTGCACGGCACGCGCATGTGCACGTGGGGTGAAGTCGAACAGATCCACGTGATGTCCAGCATGAATCGCGGTTGCGCCGTAGGCAGCAATCTCGCCAGCGAGCTCCTTGCCTCCGTGTCCGACGATTACGGCCTGTACATCTGGGTCTAAAGCGGTGGCCGCAGAAATCGCTTGAAGTGAGATCGGATCAATTTCGCCTCGATCATGGTCAACATAAACAAGAATCACGTGAGGACTCCGATCTGCTTAAGAACATCAACCAGTGCTGCGGCGGCTTCGTCGCCGGAACCCAGTGATGTTGCTCCCTTTGCTTCTCGGTCGGGAATGGTGAACTTCTTGGTGGTGATGCGAGGCTCGTCGAAAGTGACCTGCTTGATGTCAACGGACTTCTTTCGAGCTTTCATGCGCCCGGGCACAGATGCGTATCGAGGAATATTGAGTCCGTCCCTCACCGTGATGACCGCGGGGAGTGTAACCGTGTAGACCTCGCGGATAGAACCCACCGCCCGCTCACAGGTGGCGACACCGCCTTCGATTTTTAGGCCCTTGACCGAGGTCACAACAGGAAGACCCAACTTGTGCGCAACGCGGATACCTGTTTGCGAGCCGCCGTAGTCGGCACTCTCCGAACCCATGATCACGAGATCGAAGGTGGTGTCCTCAGTGCTGATTGCTTCAGCGAGAGCACTCGCGGCGGCCTGCGGATCCGGCTCGACACCGTTGGTGTCAATGAGAACTGCGCGATCAGCACCAATTGCCAACTGATCTCGAATCTGTTCTTCACCGTCCACGTGACCCATGCTGAACAACGTGACCGAACCGCCATTAGCTTCGACGAGTTGAACAGCTGCCTCCACTGCGCATTCCTCGTGCGGACTTAAACCGAAACCCAATTTGGACGTGTCAATGGCCATGCCGTCGGGAGTGAGCACAATCGCACTCCCGAGCAGCGGCACCCGCTTAATGCATACGGCTATTTCCATTAGGACATAATCCGTTCGTTCGTGGGATTGAAGAGACCAGCGATACCGACGCGCTCCACGAGTACGGGGTAATGCTCACCCATATATTCGACCAAGAGTTCGGTACCTTCTTTGGCTTGCTCCGGTGGGAGGTACGCCATCAGGATGTGCTTGCCGACGGAAGGGCCACTTCCTGCGCTGGTGGCAAAGGAACGGCGACCTTTAGCATCAGTGATCGGCTTGCCGTCTTTGGTCAGAATTGGCTCGCCACCGAGCATGTAGCGCTTCTCGCCGGTGGAGCTGGTGTGATCCACCACGGTCAGTCCGCACAAGACCGCGGCGACCGGTTGTTCGCGATGCAGAAGGTGCGCAGCTTTTCCAATGAAGTCAGCGTCTTTGACCTTTTTCGTGGCCATGCCCGCTTCCAACACCGTGTACTCGGAGTCGAGTTCGGCACCATATGCCCGGTAGCCCTTTTCGAGGCGGCCCGTTGTGCCATACACACCGATGCCCACCGGGATCAAGCCGAATTCCTGGCCGGCTTCCCAGACTGCATCCCAGAGTTTCAAACCTTGCTCAATCGGAATGTAGAGCTCCCAGCCCAGGTCACCGACATAAGAAATTCGCGATGCCAAAACCCGTTGGGTACCGATTTCAATGACGCGAGATGTTCCGAAGGGGAAACCTTCATGGGACATGTCGGCGCTGGTGATCTTTTGCATAATCTTGCGTGCGTTAGGACCCCAGACTCCGATTGTCGAGTACGCCGAAGTCAGATCAGTGATGGATGCGGTGCCATTTTCGGGCAGGAGATCGCGGAACCACTTGAGGTCTGCCATGCCGTGCGCACCACCGGTGACAACGCGAAATTGGTTTTCACCAAGCCGCATGATCGTGAGGTCGGACTGGTATCCACCCTGCGGCTTGAGAACCGGCGTGTACACAACCTTGCCGACTGCCACATCCATTTGGCGCAATGCGGCCCTCTGCACAACATCGAGGGCTGAAGGTCCGGTCACGTCGAACATCGCGAACGCGGAAAGATCTACGAGACCTGCGGTCTCACGCATTTGCAAGTGCTCAGCGTTGATGATGGGTGACCACCAGCGCGCTTCCCATTCAGAGGTGCGAGGCATGACGGCATCGCCAAACTTCTCCACCAACGGTGCATTGGATTCGTACCAGAACGGACGCTCCCAGCCAACACCTTCGTAGAACACTGCGCCCAGTTCTTTCTCGCGTTCGTAATAGGGCGAGAGGCGGACATTGCGGTTACTCGCCCATTGCTCGGCCGGGTGAACAATTCCATAGGTCTTGTTGAAGCCTTCAGATGTACGCGCACGAATGTGGGCGCGGGTCTTGTGGTGATCGTAGAAGCGAGCCACATTGGATTGGTGCAGATCGATTTCGGGCTCGCCGAGAACCATCCACTGAGCCAACATGCGTCCGACTCCTGGACCTTCCTTGATCCAGACCGCTGCGGCTGACCACAACCCCTTGACCTCTGGTGTTTCACCGAGAATTGGCATGCCATCGGGTGTCAATGACAGCAGACCGTTGATGGCATATTTCTGTCCCACCGTTTCATTACCGATGATCTGCGGCATGATTTCATAAGCATGCTCGTCTTGTAGATCAAAGTCTTTCTGGGTGAACGGCATTTCGGTCGGTGAGAGTGCCGCTTCAGCATTGGACGGAATTTCATCAACGTCATGCAGGATCGGACGGTGAGCATAGGAACCAACTTCAAGCCCGGTGCCGTGCTGACGCTCGTACATATTGGTATCCATGTCGCGAATGATCGGGTACTCAATATCGCCCTTTGCATCGGCGAATTCCGGGACGGGGCCGATGTCTTTCATTTGGTGAACGGCGGGTGTCAATGGAATATGCGCACCAGCCATGGCCGCGATCTTGGGGCTCCAGCAGCCGCAGGCAATCACAACCGTTTCCGTCTTGATTGTTCCCTTGTCGGTGACAACGGCACTCACGCGTCCGTTGGTTACCTCAATGTCAAGAACTTCAGTGTTGGCTGACACGGTGAGTGCGTTCAACGCCATTGCCTTTTCACGCATGATTGTGCCTGCGCGCAGTGAGTCAACGACGCCAACACTTGGGGTGTAGAAACCACCGAGAATGATGGATTCATCGATGAAGGGCACGAGTTCTTTGACCCGAGCTGGCGTGATGATTTCGGTGTCCTCGATTTCATAGGACTTGGCCGATGCCATGCGACGGTGCAGTTCCTGCACACGCTCTGGTGTGCGGGCAACTTCAATGCCACCGCACTCGGTGAACACACCCATTTCCCGGTATTGGCGCACGCTGTCCGCCGTCAGTTGGGTGATCTCCTTGCCGTGGTCAACGGGGAAAATAAAGTTGGACGCGTGTCCGGTTGACCCGCCAGGGTTGGGCAGTGGTCCCTTATCTACCTGAACAAGATCGCGCCAACCCAGATCAGCAAGGTGGAAGGCAACGGAGTTGCCCACAATTCCTGCTCCAATAATCACGGCCTTTGCGGAGCTGGGTAGATCACTCATGTATTTCCCTTTCATCTGGCCTCGACCATCGAGACTGTTCTATTTCTATAGGTTTTTTAGAAGGCCCGGGCTATCTCGGCTTCGAATTCGGTTACATGCTTGCTCATTACGTTAAAAGCTCGATCCGAGTCCCCCTGGATAATGGCCTCCAGTAATTCTTTATGTTCCAACACGGCTTGACGCAAGTGGCCTACTCGACCTAAGCCGAGATTCCAAATCCGAAGTGAGTGGATGTAATAACGATCAAGGTCGTTTGCAAGGTATGCATTCTTTGTTGCCCGGTATATCAATTGGTGAATCTGTGAATCCAAATCTATGAGAGCCCGCTCCTGCTCGCGCAGGTCACCTCGCTCCAATTCCTCGAGTTGAGCCACTGCTCCTCGAAATTGGATGAGGTCTGATTCACTGCGGCGTTCGGCCGCCAGGCGTGCTGCCATGGGCTCAAGTTGTGCCCGCACCTCACTCATGGCTCTGAGGTTGCGGGGATCCACTCCGGCTACAAATGTTCCGCGACGGGGGAAGACGTCAATGAGGTGCTCCGCCGCGAGGGCGCGAATGGCTTCGCGGATGGGAGTTCGTCCTACCCCAAGGGTTTCCTGCAGTTCCGACTCGGACAGACAGTCACCGGGGGCTAATTCCCCCGTGCAAATAAGTGTGCGCAAGCTCGCATACGCCTCATCGGTCAAAGTCACGGTATAGATATATCAGTAATATATGAGTTTGTGCAAGGGGTTCGGTGATTTTGATGCGGCCCCGTTGGAAATAATCCCGGGCCCGAGACATCACACGGGGAATGCAAGCTCCTCAACAAACCGATCGTTGAAGTCTTCGCGCTCAGAGAGTTCCACGTAATGCACCAATTTGGTGAGTGAACGTGCACCATTGCGCTCTGAACCTGAGAGCAGCACCATTTTGGCTCCCTCGCCAGCGACATTGCCCGCACTGAGAATTCGAGTGGTGGCAATATTTGGAACGAGACCAATTGCTTTTGCATTTTTGGCTGACAGGTAACTACCAAAAGATCCAGCAAGTAAGACTTGCTGGACATCTTTCTGTTCGATTCCGTATTCCTCCAACAGAATTGCCCAACCGGTAGAGATTGCAGCTTTGGCGAATTGCAATTCGCGGACATCACGTTGCGAAAGGAATATCTCGTTTTCCCCGTCTTGACCCGATGTCAGCATGAACACACGTTCTTGACCGCGCATGATCAACCGATCGGCAAGGATCAGGCTGATTTCCTTGGCTGCTTCGTCGGTGACAAACCGGCCGGATTCATCTAGCAAACCCACCTTGACCAATTCGGCGACCGCATCTACCAAACCGGAACCACAAATACCGACTGCAGGCTTGGAATCAATTGTTCCCAACGTGACTGAGTCGAGTTCAATCTTGACAACTTCAATTGCTCCGGGCGCCGCACGCATCCCACACTTAATTGACGCTGCCTCAAATGCGGGGCCAGCAGGTGCTGCGGTTGCAAGCAATTTTTCCGAATTGCCAAGAATCATTTCGCAGTTGGTGCCAACGTCAATGAACAGGCGAACACGTTGATCGCGATCCATGCCGGATGCAAGCGCTCCCGCAACAATGTCGCCACCAACGTATGCACCCAATGCGGGGAAGAGTGTCGCTCGAGCCTGCGGGTTGACCTTTAGACCAAGTTCATGGGCTCGGACGTCTGGGTATTCATCTGCCGCCAAAATAAATGGAGCGACACCCAGTGGCTCCGGATCTATCCCGAGAGCGATTTGCACCATGGTCGCGTTACCCGCAACTGCAACTTGGTATACATCCAGTCGATCAACACCAGCTTCGTCGCACACTTCGCCAGCAAGTTGATCGAGGGTTTCGTGGGCAAGGCGTTGCAAATCAAAGAGTTTCTGCGGATCCAGCATGGTGGCACTGATTCGACTAATGACATCGGCACCGTATTGCTGTTGCATGTTCAACATGGATGCAACTGCAAGGGGCATTCCATTTGAGAGATCCAAGAGAGTCGCAACCACGGTGGTGGTGCCCAAGTCGAAAGCGATTCCGTACAGCTTGTCAGAAGTATCGCCCGGCTCCACCGCAATGAGAACATCGTCCACCACGACGGCGGTGACTTCGAAATTCGCTTTCCGAAGTAGCGCGGGAAGCGTGCGCACGACCATAGGATCAACATTCGCGGTCATATCGGTAATGCCATCGAGAACTCGACGTAAATCGGGACGCTGGTCAACTAGATCGGGCTCGGGAAGTTGCAGGAATCTCTTGAGCAATGTGGGGCGGTGAATTACTTGGCGACCAACGCCAACCGTTGATGCCTTGGGTCGGGTGGTGAGTTCCGGGACATTGACTTTCAGATTCGTGAACGCACATGCTTGGCAAGCCAACCGCCAACCTTGCTCAAGTTCGTCTTCGGTGAATGCCCGTGCATCAGCGGTGCCGGGCTGGATATCACCCGACACAATTTGCACTTTGCATTTGCGACAGGTGCCGTGTCCTCCGCAGGTTGAGTCCACCGCGAGGGCATTCCAACTGGCAACATCAAAAACCGTCACACCTAAAGGAACACGAGCGATCTTGCCCGAAGGGGAAAACTCAATCTCCACTCGCGCTGGTTCATCAATTGTTTGAGCTTGCGGATGCGGAATAACCGGACCCTGCGCTTTGGACATGGCCTGATCCTGCACTATTTCCGACTACTTGGCTTCTTTAGCGCGGTGCCTGGCAATCCAGTTGGCGCCCCATTCGTCATTGCCCATCATGAGGTCCGCGGCACGAACAGCAGAGACATTGCTCGCGGTGCGCGAATCCATGATTGCACTTGTCAGTCCGGCTTTCATTGCCATGGGGAGGAAGACCGCATTAAGGGTGTGGCGGTCTGGCATGCCAAAGGAAACATTGGATGCTCCGAGGGTCATATTCAAACCGAATTCATCGCGAATCAACTCAATTGTCTTCAAGGTCCGAACAACCATTTGCGAATCCGCGCCGATCGGCATGGCCAGTGGATCGATCACAATATCTTCAATCGGGATTCCATATTTGCCGGTAGCCTGCTCAACAATGTAGCGAGTGAGTTCAAGGCGACGCTCTGGCTCTTCAGGGATTTCGAATTCATCGTTGGGGAGCGCAATGATTGCGGCGCCATACTTCTTCACCAGCGGAAGAATCAGTTCCATGCGTTCGTCTTCGGCAGTGATCGAGTTGACCAACGCTTTGCCTTTGTAGGCGTCCAACCCTGCTTCTAGGGCTTCCACAACAGATGAATCGATACACAAAGGAAGATCAGTCAGTTCCTGAATCATGGTCACCGCTTTACCGAGCATCTCGGCTTCATCGATCATGGGTGCGCCCATATTGACATCGAGCATGGTGGCACCCATGGCAACCTGGTCATTGACGTCTTTCTCCAACGCACTCAAATCACCCGCGCGCAATTGCTCCTGAAAAATTTTACGTCCCGTCGGGTTGATCCGTTCCCCAATAATGCAAAAGGGTTGATCAGCACCGATAGTGACTGTCTTTGTGGCAGAACTGACGATCGTATGCATTATGCGATTCCTTTTGTTAGCGACTGGTGAAATGGGCCTATTTGCAAATCCGATACAAGACGCGCAACCGCGTCATCGTGACGGAAATCCGTGATGTGAATGCCGGCCACACCTGGAAGTGAGAGCGCGTGGGCGGCTGATTCTCGAACTAACTGATAAGACTCTTCTGATTGATCTTCTGCGTTAGCCACTCGATCAATAACAATTTGTGGAACGTGGATGCCCGCAACTTTGTCGTTTATGAAGTTCAATGCACGTGCAGCCTTTGTCAAAATGACGGTGGGCATGATGGCGGCATCTTTTGCTGTGCCATTGGCCACAATTCCTGCCATAAATTCTTCCAAGAGCTCCGGCTGGTAACCGATTTGAAGTTGCAGAAATTTAGCGCCTGCATCAACTTTCATGCGGGCCCGCTTGATGCGTGCTTGCATGGGGGGTGCGAATGGGTTTTCCACTCCACCCACCAGGAGTTCTTTGGGGTCTGAAACTTTGCGCCCGGACAGAAACTGGCCTTGGGACAAACCTGTGGCAACGGAAATGAGTTGCGGTCCATCCAGATCAAAAACACGACGTGCTTCGGGTTCATCGCCCGCGGTGACATCATCTCCGGTGAGCGCACAGATAGTTGACACACCGTGCATGGATGCACCCACGATGTCGGCCTGCACCGCCAGACGGTTTTTGTCACGACACACCACCTGCATGATCACGTCGGCACCAAGGTTCTGGAGCGCAATGGCCACGGAGACATTGGATGAATATGCATGTGCCGCGGGGTTGTCGGTGACATTCACGGCATCTACCAATGAGCTGAGTCGATCCCATTCCTGCTTGACTTTTTCCAGGGTTCCACCAGCAATGGAAGGGAATTCGGCGGTGACAATTGGTCGGGTGCGCTGTGCCACTAATTCACGGAATGTCATGAGTGATCCTCATCCGAGTGGTGCGAGACGCCGATCCAGCCGGCAGGTGTTTCGCGGTCCTTACCGTTGGCCAGGTTGATCCATGAGGACTCACCATTGAGTGCATTGTTCACCGGTGGACGCATGTGACTGATTTCCTCGCGCCATGATTTGGGTAGGCCCAGCATGGTGGCAGCTCGCTTATTCGCTTTCACCCAAACACATTGCATTTCCGGAATAACTTCGCAGTTTCCGTTTTCCCGAACACCCCCGCACGGACCATTGCGCAAAGTCTTGGGACAGGTCATGGGACAGGTCATGCCGGTTGAGTGCAACACACATTGACCACACATTTGGCAATCCCAAATAGGTTTCTTAATCGCGTGTTCCACAAAGGGAAGTAGTTTGCCCGCCATGATTGTCCCGACTAACCCGCTCGCTTCGCTGCAATGAGTTCCTTGGCGCGACGAACAGCCGTGGCAGCATCGGCTGCATAGGCATCGGCGCCACACACATCGGCGTATTCCTGGGTGACAGGTGCGCCACCTACCATGATGATCACCTTGTCGCGCAGACCGGCTTTTTCAATTGCGTTGATATTTGCTTTGAACATGGGCATGGTGGTGGTGAGGAATGCCGACATGCCGACAATGTCGGGGTTGTGTTCTTCAATGGCCGCAATGAACTTCTCCGGTGGAACCTGGACACCGATATCAATTACCTGGAAGCCCGCACCCTCAAGCATGATGTTCACGAGGTTCTTGCCAATATCGTGAACATCGCCCTTCACGGTTCCCATGAGGAATGTGCCAATACTCTCCACGCCCTTTGCCACGAGGAGCGGGCGCAATACATCGAGTGCGCCAGACATGGCACGACCGGCAATGAGCATTTCGGGAACGAAGTAGTCGCCTCTCTCGAAACGAGCACCTACTTCTTCCAATGAAGGAATGAGTGCGTCGAACAGGATTGTCTCCGGTGTCATCCCGATTTCCAAACCCTGGTTGGTCAACTCCAAGACTGCTGGGGCGTTGCCAATCATGGTTTCGTCATAAAGACCTTTGAGTACGTCGTCCGGTGTCATGCGGCACCAACCCTTCTGCGAACCTGGGCGTGATTAGCCGCAGGTGAACCATTTTTCCCGGAAGTGGGTTTTATTTCGCGTGCTAGTTGTTCTGTTTTGCCTGTTGGTGCACCGCTGTAGCCGAATTTTTCGGATACACGTGCGGTTTCTTGGAGGAGCAGTTCTGCGTAATGCTCAGTGACCTCACGGGTCATGCGCATGGTGGGTCCAGAAATAGACAGGGCACCAATCATGTCCCCTGACTCCCGGAAGATCGGAGCGGCTATTGCAATCAGGCCGATCTCGAGTTCAGAGTCGGCCCTGGCCCAACCCCGTTCACGAATGGTGACCAGTTGGTTTTCCAGTTCGGCGCGGTTGGTGACCGACCGAGGTGTCAGTCTGGCCAGACGTCCTTCGGGAAGTTGGGCTCCATAGGCCAGGAATGCTTTTCCAAGTGCTGAACAGTGCAGGGGCACTCGGGAAACTCCCCAGTTCACCCCACCCATGCGGAAAGTGCAATCAATCTGACTGATCTGCTCCACTTCAGTGCCCAGGAGTACGGCAAGATTGATTGTTTCCCCCGTTAAATCACTGAGGGTTTGCATGGCAGTTTGGGCGAATTCCAGCAGTTCTTCATTGGGTGCGTGGGCGTAGGCAAATCGAATCAAGCCTGCGCCTGGACGGATCAGTCCCTGCGGCGTGCGGGAAATTAAGGCTGCGGTCTCCAGACTGGAAAGCAGCCGGGACACGGTGCTTTTGGCCAGAGCGCTGGATTCCTGCAGTTCACTGAAAGTTAAAGGGGTTGTGGATTCCATGATCTGGGTCAATAAACCCAATGCTCGATCCACGGCTTGGGTTCCCGTGGGACTGGACATACTCACCTCCTTGATCATCGGCTTACCTTTAAACGCCTGATCTCTATTCAAACGCCTGATCGCTACCCGGTACTGACTTGCTACCCGGTACTGACTTTCTGTATTTCCCGAAAAAGTTATGGAAAAGCGACCACAACAGATCCACATTATGAAACAGTAGTTCCATAACGGAGTGTAGGTCGGGGGAAACCACGAGCGCAAGAGGTTTGGCCTAGATTGATCCAAAAGAATTTTTCACCTAAATTCATGAAGACCGACAGACATACATAAATCCCGAGACTCATAAACCCAAGGAGACCGATGTTCACCAACTCAATGCCTCGCTACGAGATTCTCTCCCCCGAGGCCATGGCAACTCTTGACCGCGGCTGGCGCCGAATTGTCAGCGAGCTTGGAATTGAGTTTGCCAAGCCCGAAGCCGTTGAGATGTTCAAGGCGGCCGGTCAACGGGTCGATGGTGAAAAGGTCTTCTTTGACCCCGAGTTCATTCTCGAACTGGTGGCCAAGGCTCCGAGCCAGTTCAACATGCAGGCTCGCAATCATGACAACGATGTTGTGATCGGTGGCAACAACATGGTGTTCTCCAGCGTGTACGGCCCTCCTTTCTTCCGCCGCGGTGACGTACGCCGCGAGGGATCCCTGGATGATTTCCGCGACTTTGCCAAGTTGGCCCAGTCATTTAAAGCAATGGACAGTGTTGGCGGAGTTGTAGTTGAGCCTGGCGATGCTGCTATGGACTCACGCCACCTTGACATGATGTTTGCTGCGCTCACTTTGACCGACAAAATCGTGATGGGCAATGTGGTCAGTGAAATTAATGCCAAAGACACCCTCGCCATGGGTGAGATTGTTTTCGGTAGCCGGGCCTCAATTGAAGAAACCCCGTTCTGCATCAACCTGATCAACTGCAACTCACCATTGCGCTGGGACGATCGCATGCTCGATTCCCTGATGGAATACGCACGCGCCGGTCAACCCGTTGTGACGACCCCGTTCCTGCTGATGGGCGCCATGTCACCGGTATCTATTCCTGCAGCACTCGCACAGCAAATTGCTGAGGCACTCACCGGTATTGCCCTCGCTCAACTGGTGCGACCGGGTACACCCGTTGTGTTCGGTTCATTCCTGTCCAATATCGATATGCAGTCCGGTTCCCCACAGTTCGGAACTCCTGAATCAGGAATTGGCTTATTAGCGACCGGCCAAATTGCTCGCCACTTTGACCTACCATTCCGCGGCGGTGGCGGGTTGAACTCCTCGCAACTTCCTGATGCACAAGCCGCTTATGAAGCCATGATGACCATGATGCCCACCTTCCTTGCCGGCACCAACTTTGTAATGCACACCGCTGGCTGGCTCGAGGGTGGACTTGTTTCCAGCATTGAGAAATATGTAATCGATATGCAAATTCTTGAATCCCTGCAACATGAATTCACGCCTATTCATTTCGATGACGATGCCCTGGCCTTTGGTGCACACGAAGAAGTTGGCCACGCTGGCCACTTCCTTGGCGCCGCGCACACCATGGAACGTTTCCGCGATTGCTTCTACCGCCCATTTCTCTCCAGCTCTGACAACTTCGAACGCTGGACCCGCAATGGTTCAAAGGACACGGCAACCCGTGCAGGTGAGTACGCAGAGAAGACACTCGAAGAATATGTCAAACCACCTATCGAAGAATCCGTTGAAGAAGCTCTTCTCGATTACGTCAACCGTCGCAGGACTGAACTCGGAGACTAAAAAATGTCGAACAAGGTCTACGACTACATCATTGTTGGTGGCGGTTCAGCGGGATCTGCCATGGCGAATCGACTCAGTGAGGAATCATCTAAGAGTGTTCTCGTGCTGGAAGCAGGCCGCAAAGACTCCTGGTGGGATGTATACATCCACATGCCTGCAGCGTTGACCTTTCCAATCGGCAATAAGCATTATGACTGGATGTACTCCACCGAACCTGAGCCTTTTATGAACAATCGACGAATTTCTTCAGGCCGCGGAAAGATACTCGGTGGGTCCAGCAGTATCAACGGCATGATTTTCCAGCGCGGCAATCCACTTGATTATGAAAAGTGGGCTCAAGAACCGGGTATGCAAAATTGGGATTACGCCCACTGCTTGCCGTACTTCAAGAAAATGGAAAAAGCGAATGGTCGCGATAGTGAATGGCGTGGCACCACCGGTCCACTGGAAGTAAATCGCGGCAAGGTGAAGAACCCGTTATTCGGAGCGTTCTTCAGCGCGACGCAACAGGCGGGTTACCCGTTGACCGAAGACGTGAATGGCTACCAACAAGAAGGCTTCGCGCCATTTGACGGCAGTGTTCGTCGAGGCCTGCGCGTGTCTGCATCGACCGCATATCTTCGTCCGGTCAAGAGTCGCCCAAATCTCACCATTAAGACCAAGTCACTTGCCACGAAAATTCTTTTCGAGGGAAAGAAGGCTGTGGGTGTTGAAGTCCTGTACAAAGGCAAGAAGAAGATCACGTACAGGTGCAAGGAAGTAATCCTGTGCAGCGGGGCCATCAATTCGCCACAGTTACTTCAACTCTCCGGTATCGGTGATTCCGAATACCTCAGGAGCGTGGGTGTGGAACCGGTTCACCACCTGCCAGGAGTGGGACAGAATCTTCAGGATCATCTGGAAGTGTACGTACAACATTCCTGTAAGCAGCCGGTCTCATTGAATCCGAATCTTGCCTTCTGGAAGCGCCCATTTATTGGAGCCGCCTGGCTATTTTTCCGCAAGGGTCCCGGATCCTCCAACCACTTCGAAGGAGGAGGGTTTGCCAGGTCAAATGAAGAAGTTGACTATCCCAACCTGATGTTCCACTTCCTGCCCATTGCGGTGCGCTATGACGGCACAGCTCCCGAGGGTGGGCACGGGTACCAGGTTCATATTGGGCCCATGTATTCAAATTCTCGAGGGAGCGTCAAGATCACAAGTGCGGACCCCACTTTGGCACCCGCGATTCTCTTCAATTACCTCTCCACCGCCCAAGATGAACAGGAATGGGTCGAGGCGGTTGAAGTTGCCCGCAAGATTCTCGGTCAATCCGCGTTTGAGCCGTACTCGGATGGAGAAATCTCCCCTGGACCGAGTGTGCATACCCGCGAAGAAATACTCGAATGGGTCAAAAAAGACGGCGAAACCGCCTACCATCCATCCTGCACCTGCAAAATGGGGATCGACGAAATGTCGGTTGTTCACCCCGACACCATGAAGGTGCACGGAGTGGAGGGTGTTCGTGTTGTCGATGCTTCGGTCATGCCGGTGGTCACCAACGCAAATATCTATGCCCCCACCATGATGATCGCTGAAAAGGGCGCCGATCTGATAAAAGGTAACAATCCCCTCCCACCTCAGCAAATCCCCTTCTATCGGCACCAAAAGACATAATAATTAGTGGTGGGTGGAACGCACCAAATAATTGGTGGTGGGTGGAACGCACCACACTCAAAAAATTAAAGGAAGTGGGAAAGTCGTGAGTGAACTGTTCATCAACGGAGGCTGGGAAGGCGCCACCGGTGGAGCAGTTCGCGAGATCAACTGCCCGGCCGACGAAACATTGGTGGGAACCGTTGCAGAAGCCGACCCGGCCGACGCCCTCCGGGCAATTCACGCGGCTCGAGCCGCATTCGATGGCGGCTGGTGGAAAACCACCTCGGTGATCGAACGGGGTCAGATTTTAGAACGCACCGCCGCCCTGATGCAGGACCGTCTCGAGGAGTTCGCTCGGGCTGAATCCCTCGACACCGGCAAAAGACTCGTTGAAGCTCGCTACGACATCGCCGATTCAATTCGCTGTGTGCGGTATTTTGCCCAGCTCGGGCCCACATTCTCCGGTCGCAGGGTCGACACCGGAGATCCGAAAATCGAATCTCGCGTTCAATATGAACCGGTGGGTGTTGCCGTACTTATTACCCCGTGGAATTACCCGCTGTTACAGGCAACGTGGAAAGTCGCACCCGCCATTGCTGCTGGCTGCACATTCGTGCTCAAGCCCAGTGAACTCACACCCAGTACTTCTATTATGTTCATGCAAGCTCTAACCGATGCCGGACTGCCAGCCGGTGTCGGGAATCTGATTCTTGGGGCGGGTTCTGCAATCGGCGACACCCTTACCGCGAGCCCCAAAGTTGACATGGTGTCTTTCACCGGTGGGCTGGAAACAGGCAAGCGCGTCATGATCAGCGCTGCAGCAACCATTAAAAAGGTTGCCTTGGAACTGGGTGGTAAAAACCCTAATGTGGTGTTCGCCGATGCCAACTTCGACGCAGCACTGGACAACGCCCTCACCGCGATCTTTTTACATTCTGGCCAAGTATGCTCCGCTGGCTCACGATTGATCATCGAAGAATCAATTCACGACTCTTTTGTGGAACAACTTGTGGAGCGAGCCAAGCAGATCCGACTTGGTGGGCCATTCGACGACAATGCCGAGACCGGCGCCCTCATTAGTGCGCAGCATCGAGACAAAGTGCACGCATTCGTCACCGCCGGAATCGCCGAAGGTGCCACCCTGTTGTGTGGCGGTCAGCCAATCGATGGACCCGGATACTTTTATCCGCCCACCATTTTGGGGAACTGCACCACCACCATGCGTTGTGTGCAAGACGAATCATTCGGACCCGTGCTCACCATTGAAACTTTCACCACCGAAGAACAAGCTGTTGCTTTGGGGAATGACACCTACTACGGCCTTGCCGGTGCGGTGTGGACCCAAGATGCAGGCAAGGCACAACGGGTGGCGAATGCACTCCGCCACGGAACCGTGTGGATCAACGATTTCCATCCTTATGTGCCACAAGCCGAATGGGGTGGGTTTAAGCAGTCCGGCATTGGTCGCGAACTCGGCCCCAATGGACTACTCGAGTACCTCGAAGCCAAGCACGTGTATCAGAACACCGACCCAGAACCATCAGGTTGGTTTAGTTTAGCCACATAAAAGGAGTGACCATGACGATCACGACAGAGAGCACTTCCGCAAATGAAAGTGCCGACGGCAAAGAACCCGCCATCTCGGTGCGCAATTTGTGGAAGATTTTCGGACCAACCCCGAATGGGGTTGTTGGCACTCCTTTTGCAGAATTGAGTCGGACTGATCTCTTGAAAGAAACGGGCTGTGTCGCCGCCGTGCGCGATGTCTCATTCGATGTTGCCGATGGCGAAGTATTTGTTGTCATGGGCCTTTCCGGTTCCGGTAAATCCACTCTCGTGCGTTGCCTTACTCGCCTGATTGAGCCAACATCGGGTCAGGTTCTGATTGAAGGCGAAGATGTTCTCGCCGCATCCGCTTCACGGTTGCGCCAACTGCGGCGAACCAAGTTCTCAATGGTCTTTCAACACTTTGGGCTTCTCCCCCACCGATCAATCATTGACAACATCGCTTACTCGCTCGAAGTTAATGGTATGAAGAAAGACAAACGCCATGCACGTGCCAATGAAGTGATTGAGCTCGTTGGTCTTACCGGATACGCCAATCACTATCCCGAGCAACTCTCAGGAGGCATGCAACAGCGGGTGGGGCTTGCCCGAGCACTCGCCGTGAACCCTGAAGTCATGTTCCTCGATGAACCATTCAGTGCACTCGATCCACTTATTCGACGCGATATGCAAAATGAAATTGTCCGACTCCATCACGACCTCAACACCACCATGGTATTTATCACCCACGATCTTGCTGAAGCAATGCGGGTTGGTGATCGCATTGCGATCATGCGTGATGGAGCCATGGTGCAGATCGGCACACCCACCGAGTTGGTGCTGAACCCCGCCGATGATTATGTCGCCGACTTCACCAATGACATTCCCAAATCACATGTTCTGTGCGTACAAGATATTGCTCGTCCGATTGGCGATCGATCAGCCAGCACAACACAGCCCATTGAGTCCGATGTCATTGTTCGCTCGGTCATGCACCGAATCATGAGTGACCCTGATCCCATCAAGGTGATCAAGAACGGCCAAGTTGTTGGAGTTGTTGGTCGGGAAGAACTCACCACAGTCTTTGCCGACGATGTCAAAAAGGAACTCACCGCATGAAAGTGTGGGTCGATACACACGTACCCGAATTTTTTCGAAGGAAATGGGTTCTGGTCGTTGGACTTTTGATTGTGTGGTTCGTCATAGGACGGATCTTCAGAGGTGTACACACCCTGGATCTCCCTAATGCCCAAGACACTCCCACCACAGCATTCCTCGGTGACATGGCCGCGAACATTCGAGCCGCAAGAGCCGAGAACCCCATTTTCGTGTACGTGTTTAATCCATTCCGACAAGGCATTGAAAGTTTCATTGAAGTTATTCGCCTGACCATTTCCGAACCTGCATCCGGCGGAGTTATCCCACTTATTGGCTGGTTCGGTGTTGTGGCTCTGATCGGTTTCATTGTCTTCGCTACCTCAAATTGGCGCACGTCACTGTTGTCCATGGTGCTGATCCTTGGCTGCGGGATTCTCGGCATGTGGACCTATTCAATGGACACCCTGGCCTTGACCTTGGGCGCCGTCATTTTGTCTCTGGCTATTGCGCTGCCCATTGGCATCTGGGCTGGGCTCAACGACAAAGTCATGGCGGCGGTTCGACCCATTCTTGACCTGGCTCAAATCACGCCAACATTGGTATACCTTGCTCCGCTCGCATTGGTTTTCCTCATTGGTGTTGCCGCCGCCACGATCGCCACCATGATTTACAGCATTCCGATTGGTATTCGAATCACCGCACATGCAATTCGCAGTTTGCACAACGGTCCCATCGAAGCGGCCGAGTCAATGGGCTCCACCCGTTGGCAAAAACTCACTAAAGTGCAACTCCCCATGGCCAAGCGAACAATTATTTTGGGCGTTAATCAGACGACACTCGCCGCCCTGTCCTTTGTGGTCATTGCAGCGTTAATTGGTGCTCCCGGTTTGGGCGAACCGATTGTGCGAGCTTTGTCGATTCGAAGTATTGGCGATGGAGTGACCGCCGGAATAGCCGTTGTGCTCCTCGCGGTCATTCTGGACAGGGCAACCACGGCCGCTGTCGTCAAGAGCAATCAAATCCCGCTCACCGGGCAACCGCTCATGATTCGCCGAATCGGCTTGATCGCTGCAGGTATTGCAACAATCGTGGCAATCATGGTATCCCGTCAGCAACTATGGGCAGCGGTATTCCCCGACGCCCTGAATTTCAACGACGCTATTGGTGGCGGAGCGGATTCGTTCACCGAGTGGTTCACCACCACCTTCTATTTCTTCACCACCACTTTTAACGAAACGTTCACGATCTACATTCTCAATCCCATTGAGTACCTGCTGGCAGATTCCCCGTGGTACCTGACCGTCATCATGATTTCAGTTCTCGCCGCAATCATCGGTGGACGCACCGTCGCAATTTTGTCAGCGGTCCTACTGCTTCTCATTGTGTGGATTGGATTGTGGAATGACACCATGATCACCCTCACCCAAGTCCTGATGGCAACCGCAGTTGTAATGCTGATCGGCGTGGTGTTGGGTGTGGCCGCAGGCCGAAGCGAAAAAGTGGAACGAGCGCTCAAACCGTTTCTGGACGCAGGGCAAACCTTGCCCGCATTCGTTTACCTGGTACCCGTTTTAGCACTGTTTGGCCCCACCAGATTCGCCGCGATTGTCTGTGGGGTGTTCTATGCAGCACCCGTTGTGGTGCGCATTGTGGCCGATGGTGTTCGTGGGGTTCCCAAGGAAATGGTCGAGGCCGCCATCGCTTCTGGATCAAGCACAACCCAAGTTGTTACGAAAGTGCAACTTCCCGCCTCGAAGAAATCCCTGCTTTTAGGTGCAAATCAAGGTTTAATCTTCGTATTAGCCGTCGTCGTAATTGGCGGACTTGTAGGAGCAGGTGGCTTGGGTTATCTGGTTCTGCAAGGTGCATCCAAACCAGAACTCCAAGGAAAGGGACTAGCCGCAGGTCTGGCTATCGTTCTCCTGGGGATTGTTATGGACCGAATCGCGCACTCGAGTGCGAAACGGAGTTAGGCGTCTACCCAAAGCGGGTGGCACGGGAAGAAGGGGAACCAAATGAGGAGAAACCTCACTAAGCGCATGGCTGCGCTGCCACTGTTGGCAGTAGCCGCTCTAGTGCTCGCAGGTTGCGGCGACAGCGTCAACGATGCCGCAAGTGAAACTGCAACGACCGATGAAACCACAGCGAGCGAGACCGCCACAGAAGAAGCAGCCGAAACCATTGCTTGCGGCGATGTCGTAATTGCCATGCACGGCTGGGTTGGCTACACCGCTTCAGCCCAGGTTGTTTCCGAGGTTGCCAAGAACGCACTTGGTTGCAACGTGGAACAAACTCAACTTGAAGAAGCTGGCGTCACCTACGACGCCATGGAAGCAGGCTCCATTGACGTTATTGTCGAGGATTGGGGCGGCGGCCGTTGGCAAGAGTGGGTAGACCGTGGAGCAATCCAAGAGGTTGGCCCCAATGGCAATATCGGCCTCATTGGCATGTACGTCCCGCAGTGGATGGCTGATGAAAACCCAGACATCCTCGATGGCACAAAGCTCAATGACTACGCAGATCTTTTCAAGACACCAGAAACCGGTGACAAGGGTGCTTGGTATGAAGGACCACCCGGATACACCACCATTGGTGAGAAGATCATCGAGGCATACGGCTTGAACTACAAGGTGGTTTCCACCGGTTCAGAAGCCGCACTCATCGAGCTCTTCACTCAGGCAACAGAAAACAAGACAGCTGCCCTGGGTTACTTCTACGAGCCACAGAACTTCTTGGCTCAGGTTCCACTGGCTCGGGTCAACTTCCCCGCCAGCGACTGGACCGCACCTGAAGATGCAAGTGGTTTGACCGATTACCCAGAGTCCCCACTTATTAAGCTAGCAACAGCCGAGCTCATGGCTTCGGGCTCGCCATTTGCAACTCTGCTGACCAACTTCTCGTGGACCAACGCCGATCAGAACGCAGTTGCTGCGGACATCGAAGGCGGAATGACTCCTGAAGAAGCAGCTCAGAAGTGGATCGACGCTAATACCGAAACCGTCAACGGCTGGCTCGCCGGCACTGGCGCTTCAATTAGCTAGTCCAGATTGCTGAAAGCCCGGTCGGGAAACCGACCGGGCTTTCGCTTTTCCCAAACTAAGGTGGTTCCATGCGCATTGAAGTAGCCATAGATATCAATGACCTCGAACTGATGATCACCTTCTATGAAAATCTATTGGGATACCAAACACATCACACGGACACCGAACGCTATGGGCCGGACCAAATCTATTACTCGGCCGTTGACCCAACCGGTCTTGGACCTAAGTTGATTTTCCAAGTTGTTCCCGAAAAACCCTCGGCGAAGAATCGCATTCACTTGGATCTACACGTCAGCGATATTGAAGAGCAAGCGCTCCGCGCTGTTGAACTCGGCGCCACCAGAATTGATGAGTCACCAATTACGGAAGCCGGGTCAAGGTGGATCAGGTTGGCTGACCCTGAAGGAAATGTCTTTTGCCTCGTTCAACCCGCTTCGGCATAAATCAACATCCCTGACCTGCTTAGTTTGCCTGAAGTTTTTAGCTAGCAATTCGCGGTGAGCGTGGGCAGCGATGAACCGCATTCTGCCAAAACTGTTTCCACCGCGACTTTTTCGAAGTTCAGGAGCGATTCACTCTTGCGGGAATAGCTCCCAACATAGGCGGCTAGGACCGAACACAACCTCGTCTACCAGCAACTAAGGCGATATGGATTTTCAGCACGCTCACAAACGCTCATTTGCCCTGATCGCAGCAAACTCAACTCACTATTGAACGGAAATCACGCCAATGCATAAGAAAGAACCAACCGCCACTATCCACACGAGGTTATGCACATGGTTATGCACTAAGTTCTTCACACACCCCCCGGCCCCGTAGCTCAGGGGATAGAGCGTCGGTTTCCTAAACCGTGCGTCGCATGTTCGAATCATGCCGGGGCCACCAGGTCGTTGCGGCCAGTCAATATCACCCACATCCTGAGCCGTCTTACATGTACATGTACCCCGGGTCGGTTGTTAACAATCCCCTGGTCAAGCTAGGGAATTAAGGTTAGAAAAGTGCGAACATTTTGGGTGCATGTGCGCGCGGAGTCTTGTGTGGCTGCGGGAAGAATTAG
>Ga0129324_10000477_pt1 | contig 29200 bp, 32 predicted proteins | sample CPBDNA_7_FD_96879 | JGI IMG/M metagenome (GOLD analysis project Ga0129324, IMG submission 96879) | Freshwater to marine salinity gradient microbial communities from Chesapeake Bay, USA - CPBay_Spr_15_0.2_DNA | ecosystem: Environmental > Aquatic > Marine > Coastal | place: USA: Chesapeake Bay...
GGCATGAGTCTAAAAGAAAATTTTTTTTTGAAGCCTATGGGACAATTAATTTTTTTTTTAAAAAAAACTTTTGTTTAAAAATTAAAGGCAATCCTAAACAAAAAAAAGGATATAAAAAAATAAAAATAAATAAAAAAAAATTCAATATTTTTAATTTTTATGAAAAAATTAAAATTAAAAAAAAAATAATTACCTCAAATAGTTTGGCTATAAGCAATGTTATGAACATAGAAATTGAAAAAATTTTGAATAAAAGAACATCTTATTTGCCAAAATTTCAAACAATATTTAATAATCACTATAAATACATTGAAAATTTACTTGAACATTTTAATAAGGAAAAGAAAACAAATATTAAAAATTTGCCGATAACATAGATGATTAGAAAATATATTATAAAAATAGATACAAATATTAAATCTGCAATGATCCAAATGAAGACGGTAGGAAAAAAATGCTTATTTATTTGTGATAGTGAAAATCAATTATTGGGAAGTTTAAGTGATGGAGATTTAAGAAGAGCTATGCTATCAGGCAAAACCTTCAAGTCAAAAATTAAATCTATAATTAATTATAGACCAAAATATATTTTTGAAGAAAAAAAAAACAATAGTAAAATTAAAAATTATTTTGTTAATTATAAGTTAGATTTAATTCCAATAGTAAATAAAAATAGGCAAATTGTTAAAATTTTAGAGTGGAATAATTTTTTTAAAACTAAAAAAAAAATAAAATTATTTAATAATTTAAATAAATATAATTTTAAGATTGTCATAATGGCAGGTGGATTGGGAAAAAGACTTAGGCCTTTAACAAATTTACTTCCAAAACCACTAATTCCAATAAATAACAAAACCGCAATTGAACATATTTTAGATTTTTTTAAAAATTATGGTTTAAATAAATTCTATATAACTATTAATTATAAAGCTAAACTTCTTGAATTATATTTTAATCAATTATTAAAAAAAAAAAATATTATTTTTATTAGGGAAAATAAACCTCTTGGAACTGTAGGTTCTTTAAAAAAAATAAAATCTAATTCAGATTTTATACTAACTAATTGTGATGTAATTCACAAAATAAATCTAGAAAAATTTATAAAATTTCATAAAAAAAATAATTATGATTTAAGCTTGGTTGCTGCTACAAAAAAATACTCCATACCTTATGGGATTTGCGAAGTAAAAAAAAATAACTTACTTAAAATTAATGAAAAACCATCTTTTGACACATTTATAAACTCTGGTTTTTATATTATTTCAAATAGACTTATTAAGTTAATTCCACACAATAAAGAGTATAATGTTACGGAATTAATTAATGATGCTCTTATTAAGAAATATAAAATTGGCGTATTTAAAATTAAATCTTCTCAGTGGTATGATATTGGGGTTTGGAAGGCACTTGGTCAATCAGTAAAAAATTTTAAATGAAAAAAAAATTTATTTTTTTTTTATCACAACCAATAGATGAAAGAAATATAGATAGATTGGGTTTTAAATATTTAAATAAAAGCTACAATTGTGAAATATGGGATATTTCATTAATATTTAATAGAAGAATCGCCAAATATCAGAAAAAAAAAAATTATAATAATAAAAATTTATTTTTGATTAAAAACAAAACTGAGTTTTTTTTAAAAATTTTAAAACTAAATAATTTTTATTTTATTGATTTATCAACCTATAATAGTTTTTTTTATTTATTAGTTCAAATTCTTGCAGCTAACAAAGGAATAAAAATATCAATTACAGGTTTAAATTTACCTCAAACAATTTTTATTTCTAAAAAAAAAAAATTTTATAACATATTTTTTTCTTATAAATTTTTTTCTATAATAAATTTATTTTTAAATTTTCTAAAAAATAAATTAATTAATTTTTTAACACCGATTTCAAAAATATTATTCTACGCTGGAAAAAAAGATCCAAAACTTTTATTACCATGCAAATATAAAATTCAATCACATTCTATAGACTTTGACTATTATCTAAAAGAAAAAAAAAAAAATAAACAAAATAAAAATGGAATTGTTTTTTTAGATCAGGCCTATGGAGATCATCCAGAATATTACTTAAGTTTTGGAAAAAAAAGTAAAATATTAGATTTATACTTAAGTGAACTTCATATTTTTTTGTGTAAAATTTCGAATATTTATAATAATAAAATTATTATTGCATTGCATCCAAGAGCTACTAAAAAATATGAAAAAAAAATTAAAAATAAATTTACTCAAAAAAATTTTTATATAACCAAAAATAGTTCTGCTAGTTATATTAATTCATCTAATTTTGTTATTTGTCATATGTCATCATCACATCAAATTGCAGTTTTAAACTATAAAGCAATTATTTTTAGCTATTCTAAATTATTTAATAATAGAGAAACTCATTATGTTAAGTCTTTAGCTAATTCGCTTAATTTAAATGCTGTACAAATGAATCAAAAAAATCTTAATTTAAATTTAGATATAGATAAAAAAAAATATAAGGAATATATAAATAATTATATTACGACAAACAAAAAATCAAAAAAAATATCATGGAAAATTATAACGAGCTCACTAAAAAAAATTAAAATATATGAATAAAAAAATTTATATTTCAGCATATCCTTTTTGCGAAACTAGTTTGCAGCCAATAAATCTTCTAAAAAAAAATAAAATTTTATATACAATTAATAAAAAAAAAAGAAAACATACTGAAAAAGAAATATTTAAAATACTTTCAAATTACGATGGCCTCATAGCTGATACAGAGCCATTAACTAATTCTGTTTTACAAAATACAAATAAACTTAAAATTATAAGTAGAGTTGGAATAGGTCTTAATAGCGTAGATTTAGATGCTGCAAAAAGAAAAAAAATAGCTGTTGCTTTTACACCTGATGCACCGACTATGGCAGTTGTTGACCTAACAATTGGTCTGATACTTTGCTGTCTCAGAAATATAATTAAACATCATGTAAATATGAAAAAAAAAATATGGTCAAGGTATGCTGGCTATAGATTACAATATAAAAAAATAGGAATCATCGGATTGGGAAGAATTGGAACAAAAGTTTCAAAAATGTTAATTAAAATGGGAGCTAAAAAAGTTTTTTATAATGATTTGATAAAAAAAAATATTAGTAAAAAAATAATATATAAATCAAAAAAATTTATATATAAAAATTGCGATATAATTAGCTTTCATGTACCGTTGACAAAACTAACGAATAGTCTTTTTTCTGAAAGAGATTTTAAAATTATAAAAAAAAATTGCATAATTATAAATACTGCTAGAGGTGAAATAATAAATGAAAAAAGTTTATTTAAATATCTTAAAAAAAACCAAGATGCAATTGCTGCAATTGATGTTTATGATGATGAACCATATAAAGGTGAATTAACAAAATTAGAAAATTGCATTTTAACTCCACACATTGGATCTATGAGCATTGATTGTAGGGAAAGAATGGAACTTGAGGCTACACAAAATATCATTAATTTTTTTAACAACAAAAAAATTAAAAATTTAATTTAAATATTATTTTGTATAAAAAAAAAAATATTTTTTTGTTTAAAAAAAATTGGAACAAAAAATCTGCAGATTTAATTTTTAATACAACTAATAAACTATTAGATAAAAAAAAAATAATAAATTTTTTTTTAACTGGAGGTAAGACAAGTTTAAAACTATATCCAGATCTATTTAAGCATTTAAAATCAATAAAAAAATCTATAAAATTTTATTTAACTGATGAAAGAGTTGTTGGATTGAAATCAAAACATTCTAACTCTAGATTTATATTAGAAATCTTAAAAAAAAATAAAATAGAAAAAAAAAATTTTTTTATAATAAATAAAAGTAACAATGAAACGATATCTAAAATCACTAGCGACTACTCTAAAGTTGTTCAAAGTATAGATATTATTATATTAACATTGGGATCAGACGGACATATAGCTTCAATTTTTAATAATTTACCTATTTTAAAGAAAAACAAATTAAATTATTTTTATCTTAAGAGAAAAAATGAGAATTTCTATAGAATTTCTCTAACACCAAAAGCAATTTTAAATTCAAAAAAAATTTTTGTTTTAGTGTATGGTAAAAAAAGATTTAATATTTTTAAAAAATTAAAAAACAAAAGTGATAAATTTATACCAGCAAGTATAATATACAATAAAGCTATATGGTTAATAAAAAAATAAATGTATTAATTTTGGGCGGGAGTGGTTTTTTGGGTTCCCATGTTGCAGATGAGCTTACTAATAGAAATTATAATGTTACAATTTATGATAGAGTAAAATCATCCTGGAAACAAAAAAAACAAAAATTAATTTTGGGAAATCTGACTGAATATAAAAAATTAAGTAAGATTATAAAAAAAAATCAAATTGTATACAATTTTGCTGGTATTTCAGATCTGGCAGAGGGCCTCAATCAACCAATTGAAACTATTAAAAAAAACATACTTGCTAATGCTGAAATTATGGAAATTTGCATTAAGAGTAATATTAAAAGATTTGTTTACGCAAGTTCTATTTATGTTCATAGTGAAAAAGGTAGTTTTTATAAGTGTAGTAAACAAGCAGCAGAAAATTATATAATTGAATATTCTAAAATTAAAAATTTGAAATATACTATTTTAAGATTTGGATCTCTATTCGGACCAAGATCAAATTATAATAATGGATTATATAAAATTATTTATGATTTCTTTAAAACAAAACAACTATCTTACTTTGGAACAAAAAAAACTTTAAGAAAATATATTTATGTTAAAGATGCAGCTAAAGTTTGTGTAGATGCACTTTCAAATAAATATAATAATTCAATTATTGAAATTACTGGTAAAAAAAATATTTCACTATTTAAAGTTTTAAAAATTTTGGCAAACATTTTAAATACTAATACAAAATTAGTTTTTAAAAATTTAGATAATCCTAATCATTATGAAAAAACGCCATATACATTTAAACCCAAATATGGAATAAAGTGTTATTCGAAAATTAATACAAATTTTAAAAAAGCAATTAAAGAACTATCAGAGGATATTAAAAAAAAAATAAATGCCTAATTCTATTTTTTATAAATTTCATGAAGTAAAAAAAAAAATTTATAATAGAAAATTAACTATTGGTAGTTGGTTACAATTATCCTCACCAGATTCTGCATATATTTTGTCTAATTCAAATTTTGAATGGTTGGTTATTGATATGGAGCATGGTTCTATATCGCTCGAGAGCCTAAAAAATATTAATAGATCAATATTATTGGGAAATGCAATTCCATTTACCAGAGTTAAAAGCTGCAATAAAACACACATACAGGAAGCTTTAGATGCGGGATCTTTAGGTATTATAATTCCGAATATTAAAGACAAAACACAAATTGAAACATGTATAAAAAATTCAAAATATCCGCCATCTGGTACAAGAGGAGTTGGTTTTTGTAATGCAAATATTTATGGAGTAAATTTTAAAAAATATAATTCTTATGCTCAAAGTCCACTTGTATTTGCAATGATTGAATGCAAGGTTGGATTAAATAATATTTATGAAATTGTAAAATGCAAAGGTTTACATGGTATTTTGATTGGACCATATGATCTTTCTGCTTCACTAAAAATTACTGGTGAATTTAACAATAAAATTTTTTTAGATGCAGTTAAAAAAGTTTTAGATGCTTGTAAAAAACAAAAAATTTCAGTAGGCTTGCATCAAGTCAAACCATCTTTAAAAGAATTAAAAAAACTTATAAAGCAAGGATTCAACTTTTTACCATATTCAATTGATACAGTATTTTTACAAAATCAATATCCATCAGATCTTTAGAAAATGAAGTCATTAATAGTTATTCCAGCAAGAATGGGTAGTTCAAGGTTTCCTGGTAAACCACTAAAAAAAATTAATGGCAAACCAATGATAAAAATAATTTACGACAATCTAAAAAAAAATAAAAAAATTATAGATATAGTCATAGCAACATGTGACATAGAAATTCTAAAATTTTGTCAAAATAATGAAATGAAAGTTATTATGACTAGTAAAAAACACAATAGAGCAACAGACAGAACAGCAGAGGCAGTACTGAAATATGAAAAAAAAAATAAAATAAAGATAGATATAGTTGTAATGGTGCAGGGTGATGAACCAATGGTTGATAATAATATGATAGTAGCAGCGATAAAGCCTTTTAAGTTCAACAATAAAATAAATGTAATAAATTTAATTTCAAAAATAAAAGATAAGAGAAATTTTATAGATAAAAATTGTATAAAAGTTATTAAAAATAAAAATAATGAAGCTTTATATTTTTCTAGAATGCCAATACCAAGTCAAAATAACAAGCTAATTTATGGATATAAACAAGTATGTATAATTCCATTTAGAAGAAATTTTTTATTTAAATATCTAAAAATGAAGGAGACAATTCTAGAAAAAATTGAATCGATAGATATGTTAAGAATATTAGAAAATTCTTTTAAGGTAAATTTAGTAGAAATAAAAAAAAATACATATCCCGTCGATACTTTAAAAGACTTAAAAAGAGTGTCAAATTTAATGAAGGTATAAATGAATTTAGATATTTATGATTTATACAACGCTCAAAATAACCCTAAAAATAACCATTTATATTGGAGTTCCAAGGTTTATATAAAAAATAGCTTAGACAATATATTAGAAAAAAATAAAAAAAAAATTAAAATAAAATATTTAAAAATTATAGATGAAATAATAGAAAAAAATAAAAAAAAAAATACTAAGTTTACTTATAAAAATATAAATTTAATTGATCTATCCTTAATAAATGAAAAAAATCCATATAAATCTAAAAGTATTTATAATTGTCTAAAGTTATTAGCGCTTGAGAATTATTTAAAAATAAAAAAAATAAAAAAAATATATTATTTTGGAAAAAATAAAAATTTAGATTCCTCTATAAATGAATTATGTTATGAATTAAATATAAAGTATAAAAAAAAATTTTTTTTCAATATACAAAGTTATAAAATATTATATTTTTTTAAAGGAGTATTATTTTTTATTTTTTACTTATTAAAAAATTTTAAAAAACACAAACAAAAAAAAATAAATGCAACAGTAACATTTTTTTCTTATTTTCAACATTTAAAAAATAATTTTTATTTTGATTCTGCATATTGGAGTGGCATAAATCAAATTCTAAAAAAAAATTATTTATCCACAAATTGGTTTCATTTTTTTGTGCCATCCATTAAAAATTTAAAAATTGAAGATGCAAATAAAAAAATTAATTTATTTAATTTAAATAGTAAATATGAAAATCATTTTATAATAAATAGTTATTTAGAATTTACATATCTGATTGTTATTTTTTTTAATTTTATAAGATTATTTGTAAAAAATATTTATTCAATCAATAAAAAATTTTTTTTTTTAAATTCAAATTCGAAAACTAATTTTAAATTTTTTATGCATGATGATTTCTCAAGATCAATTTTTGGAGATGTTTTATTATATAATTTATTTAATATTGCTACATTGGATAATATTATTAAAAAAATACCCAAACAGAAATATGGTTTTTTTTTAATGGAAAATCAATCTTGGGAAATAATTCTTTTAAACCTTTGGAGACGATATAATCACGGTAAAATTTTTGGATTTATTCATAGTACTATCCGATTTTGGGATTTAAGATATTTTAAACTTAAAAAAAAATTACACTCCATTAATCAAAATCCCGATAAGATTTTGTTTAATTCAAATTTTTATAGAAAAATAGCTATACAAAACTATTATCCTAAGAAACGATGTGAGGTAGTTGAAGCTTTACGATATATAAATTTAAAACAGCAAAATCATAAAAAATATAATAATAAAAAAATTTTGATTATCGGTGATATTGATAATGATGAAAATTTTTTTTTAATGAATAAAATATCTAATATTTATAAAAAAATTAATAATTATTTATTTTATTACAAGCCACATCCAGCAAATACTGTAAAAATGATTTTTGAATTAAAAAAAATTAATAAAAAAATTATATTTTTAAATAATTCAAGTCAGTTAAATTATTCGGATTTTGAAGCAGTTATATGTTCAAATGGAACCTCTGCAACCTTAGACTGTATAATAAAAAAAGTAAAGTTTTGCACAATTAAATCTTATGATGCATTAGATTTATTTCCATTAAATGATGATATTAAGTCAAAAATACAACTTTCAACAGAAAATGAAATAATTTTATTTATTAAAAAAAAATCTTTTAATAAAAAATTTTTTGTGGATATTAATCTTGATCCATCCTTAAATAATTGGAAAAAAATTATACAAAATATAAAAAATTAATGTTTTTTTTTTCAGTCATAATCCCTACATTTAATAATCTTGAAAAAGTAAAAAAAACTTTAAATTCACTTGAGCAGCAAGTTTACAAAAATTTTGAGACAATTCTCATTGATGATGGATCTACAGATGGAACCAAAGATTTTATAATCAAAAATTATAATAAATCAAAAATCAATCTAAAATATTTTTTTACAAAAAACTCTGGCTCTCCTGCAGTGCCTAGAAATATTGGAATAAGCAAATCTAATGGTCATTGGATATGCTTTTTAGATTCTGATGATTTTTGGTATAATAATAAATTACTATTAGTAAAAGAAAAAATTGATATATCAAAAAATTTATATGATCTATATTATCATAAAGAACATTTAATAAATGATAAAAATAAAATAATAATCAATAAAAAAAAATATTCAAATAATATTTATTATAATCTAATTTTTAGAGGAAATATTTGTTCTACCTCCGCAACAATTGTAAATAGTGATTTTATTAAAAAAAAAAATATAGCATTTAACGAAAATAAAAAATTTATTTCTGTCGAGGATTATGATTTCTGGCTCAAAATTGCGTATAATAAAGGTCGGTTTTGTTTTATTGATCAAGTTTTAGGTGTTTACCAAATCCATGATAATAATTTAACAAAAAATATTCTTTGGCATAAAAAAAAAAATTTGATGTTAATTTATTATCATATTTTCTCTTATCAGAAAATTTTTAATAATAAAAAAAAATTATGGAAAAAATATTTGTTAATATATTATTTTGAATTATTAATGATTAAAATATTTAAATTAAATAAAATAAAATATTTTAAAATTCTAATAAAATTAATATTTAAAAATCCACTAATTATATTACATTATATAAATCGAAAATTTTAAAATGAATTTCAATCATTGTGTAGTTTATTTGTTAAATATTATATTTTCAAAATTTATTTTTTTTAAAAAACCGCAATTAAGAATTATAACTTATCATCACATTAGAAAAGAAAATTTTAACAAATTAAAAAAAAATATTATAAAATTAAAAAAAAATTATAATATTTTAAGCCCTAAAACTTTTTTTGAAATTATTGAAAAAAAAAAAGTTTTAAAAAAAAATTCTATTTTAATTACATTTGATGATGGTTTTTATTCTCAAAAAAAATTTGCACAAGATGTCTTATCTAAATTAAAAATCAAAAGTATTTTTTTTATAGTTCCTAATTTTCTAAAAATTAAAAAAATTTCTTTAAGCAAAAAATTTTTAAAAAAAAATATATTAAAAACAACAGATATTAATAATTTTGATATTTCTATGAGAAATATGAGCTTAACTGATTTGAAGTATCTCACCAAGCAAGGTCATTTAATTAGCATGCACACTCTTAATCATAAAAAATTATCTTACATACATAAAATTCCGATTCTAAAAAATGAAATAAATAGTAATTTAATTTTTTATAAAAAATTTTTAAAATTAAAAACACCTTTTTGTTTTGCTAATCCCTTTGGAGATATTAAATCTATTAATTCTGTGGCCTTAAAAATAATATTAGATAAATATCAATATCTTTTTACGGGTATAAGAGGAAATAATTTGGATATTAAAAATAAAAATGTTTTTTATAGAGATGCCTTAAATGATAATGATAGCTATAATTTGATCTCTGGTTTTTTAAATGGATTTGCTGATTTCTATTACTTTAGAGATAGAAATAAATTAAACAGAATGTTTAAAGTTTAGTTTTTTTATTTTCAGTCAAAATTACAAGAGTGATTATGTAAATAAGTAAAACAGCCATCATATTAATAAAATACATTTCTGTTTGAAACTTTTGTTGTGTAATTGTATGTGAAAAAACGTATATTGGTTGTATTTTTTTAGCTTCATAATATTCTGTAATTTCTTTTTTTTGCCTTTGTTTACTAATTTCTAAAATATCTTGCACAACATAATCTTCTCTAAAATATCTGGTAAGTTGATCTACACTTAATTTTTCTGCTGTCAGTATGCTTAAAATTTTTTGATTTAAATCTTTTCTCCTTTCCTCTTCTTCCATATTAATAAAATATTTATCTACTAATTCGGCACTTTCATTTATAGATTGTAAGTAAACTTCTTTTGTTTTTTTTTCTATATTTTCCGCTTCTTCTTTTACTTTATTAAACTTTTTAATTTGTAAGCTACAAGAATAAAGTATTTCAACGTTTTCTTTTTTTTTACAATTTATTTTTTTTTCAAGATTTTCAGCAAACACATTTTCTAATATTGTCAAATGATTGATTTTTGATGCTTGTTTTAAAATATTATTTATTATGTGCCTTGATAAATCTGAATAAACAATTTTAATGTCTAATGTATAATTTTTTTTAATAATTAAAAAATAGTAGGCTGGGTATAATGTTGTTGCCAGCAACATTGCAGTTAGAGAAAAAGCAATTTTTTTCCTAAGAATTTTAACTATGTCAAGCAGGGTTAAGTTCATTCAATTTTTTTTTAGAGTTAAATTCTAGCAATAGAATAAAGATTAAATATATTTTAATACTAACAAATAAATCAATTGTAAAGCCATTGATTATTAAAAATAATAAAAGATACAAAGGTAATTTTTTACTTATAAAAATAAATAATATTAAACCAAATAGGCCAAAACTGTAAATAATTCTTGCAAATATAGACTCAGAGTAAATATTAAAAAATCCACTACCAAAGAAAAACATTAGATTGTTTTGCTTAGCAGTATTTAACATAATTTCCCATTCATATGTACGATATATTAATGATAAAATATCAGTTTTGTATAAATTAAGCTGATCTAACTTTACGGTCACCCCATAAAATAAAAAATTTTTTAAAATTTCAAAACTTTCCAAAAATAAAAATATAAAATGATACATTTTGTTATAAAAAAAATTATTTTTATCAAAAATTAAAATTAGCAATATAAAAAGTGAAGATACTAACATTAATAGTAAAATATTTTTTTTAATTAAATTATAATGTAGAAAAAAAATTGCCACTATGAATGCAGCCATAGAAGATCTACTTTGTGCGACAAATAATAAAAAAAATATAATTAATAAATAAATAAAATTATATTTTTTATCGTAAAGAAAAAAATAACATAAGCAACTTATTATCGCTAACTCCCAAGAGCCACCCATAATTCCATAGGCTCTTAAATTATGAGCATGTTCAGGTGGTAAATATCCAAGAGAAGAATAGGAACCGATTAAGCCTAAGGATTGTAGAATAGCAAAAAATAGATTGGTAAAAATAAAAAAAATAATTAAGTTGGAAATACTATTTTTTGATAAACTAACATCTCTTAAAATTATAATTATTGTTAAATATTCAATTAATCTAATTAACATAATCAATTTTAGTGGAATGTTAAAAAAAGTTGCTAGGAAGTTAGAAAACAATATATAGGTTAATAATATTGTAAATGATTTAAAAATATCATTATTAAAAATAATTTTTTTATTAGTTATTATAATGTATATTAAATATGAAAATATTAACAAATCATCTAATCTAATACCTTGATACAAATTTGCAAATTTTATCAAATTTATTTTGGGGTTAAACAATATGATAAAAAAAATAATATAAGAAATTTTGGTATTTTGAATTTTTTGTATCATTTATAAATGAATAGTAATAAAATTTACTAAGATATGACTACAGATTTTAGTTATTTTTTACAAGTTATTATTATTTTAATTTTTTTAAATATATTTTTTTTCTTATTTCACAAAAAGATTGGACAAATTTTAAATTTATATGCACAAAATATTAATCAAATAATAAATATAAATTTAGTTCCCGTAATAGGAGGAGTTTTTTTTTTTTTTAATATTTTAGCTTTTTTTCTTTTAATATTTTTTTTAAAAATAAATCTTAATACATCAATTTTGAATAATGAATTTTTATTAAGAACAAAATTTTTTTTTTTTTTAAGTTTAATTCTAATTTTTTGCGTTGGATTATTAGATGATAAATATAATTTATCGTATAGAATTAAGATTCCGATATTTTTTATAATATGCTATCTACCATTTTCCTCAGGTCAGCTGATTATTGATAGTTTAAATTTTATCCAATTTAATAAAGTCATAAATCTTGAAAATTTGAGTTTGGTTTTTTCAATATCTTCAATTTTTTTATTTATCAACATTTTTAACATGTATGATGGAATTAATGGACAGGCTGGAATTTATATTTTAGTTATTTCTGTTTATTTATTGATAATCTATAAGATAATTATATTAGTGCCACTAATTATAACTACATTTTTTTTTCTTTTATTAAATTTAAGAGGAATGATATTTTTAGGAAATAATGGAAGTTATTTCGTTTCATTTTATTTAGGGTTGATATTAATTTGCAATTATAAAATGAATTTCGATTTTAAAGTAGAAGACATAATATTAATAACTATATATCCTGCTTTAGATACTTTTAGATTATTCGTCACTAGAATATTTTATGGAAAAAATCCATTTTTGGGAGATAGAAATCACCTGCATCATTTGTTATTAGATAGATTTAAAAGTATATTTTTAGTTAACGTTATTGCCTCCTTGCATATAATTACTCCATTAATAATAAATCTTTTTTGGGGTTCATTAACTGCAATATTAATTTCCATTTTTTTTTATATATCCTTTCTTTATTTGCATAAAAAAAATTAAAATATTTATGATTCTAGGAATTGATGCAATTACATTACAGGGTGGAGGAATTATTCATTTAAAAAATGTTATTGAAAATAGTAAATTTTCTAAATTTAAAAAAATTATTATTTGGGGAAATAAACAAGTACTCAAAAATATACCTAATAATAAAAAAATTATAAAAAAAAATTATATTATTTTTGAAAAAAATTTTATTTTTGTTTTGATTTGGAAATTTTTTAATTTTAATAGGCTTATTAAAAATGAAAATTGTAAATGCGTACTTTATTTAAGTGGATATTATTTTAATAATTTTAAACCATCCGTAGTTTTTATGCAGAATATTCTTCCTTTTGATAATAAAGCACTTAATTATTATAATTTTTTTTATAGAATTAAATTTAAAATACTTAAATATTTATCCATATATTCGCTTAAAAAGGCATCACACATAATATTTCCATCAAAATACTTTCAAAATTTATTAAAAAAAAATAATATTAGCTTTAGTTCTTCTTTTGTTTATCACGGTGGAACAAAAAGATTTAAAATTTCAAGAAAAATTAAAAAAATAAAATTAGTTTATGTTTCATCATTTGAACCTTTTAAAAATCATTTAAACTTATTAATTGCGATAAGTAACATTAATAAATTTAAAGAAATATATTTAGATTTATATGGGCCGAAAAATTTTTTCTTCTTTAATAAAGTTTTGCCATTGATAAAAAAAATTAATCAGAACAAAAAAATTATTTTTTATAGAGGATTTAAAGGACCTAATTTTATTTATAAAAATTATAATTTATCTATTTACCCGTCATTATCTGAAAGTTTTGGCCTACCAATAATAGAGTCGCTTGCTTCAGGTGTTCCAGTTGCATGTTCTAATATTCCTGTATTTAAAGAAATTTATAAAAAAAAAGTTTTTTATTTTAATCCTAAAGATATAAGAAGTATTCAAAATAGTATTTTGAAAGCAATTAAAATCGGTTTGTATAAAAAAATAAAAAAAAATAAAAATATAAATTCTTGGAAATCTAGTTGTAAAAAAATATTTTATATTTTAGAGACGCAGGCTAGAAATAGATGAAAAAAAAAATACTAGTTGTTTCTTTTAATTTTTGGCCAGAAAATTTTCCAATAAATGAATTTACAAAATATTTATCAATAAAAAAATGCGCAATAACTGTTTTAACTGGAAAACCAAACTATCCTTTGGGACAAATATTTAATGGCTATAGTAAGTATTTTGTAGAAAGAGAAATTTATTTTAAAAAAATTTCAATATTAAGAGTTCCAATTATTCCTCGTGGTAGCGGTAATTTTGTAATGAGAATTTTAAATTACTTTTCCTTTGTGTTTTCTGCGCTTATTTTTGGAAGTTTTTATTTAAGAAATAAAAAATTTGACCATATTTATGTTTATGGGACCACTCCTATTATTCATAGCTTTGTTGGTATTTTTTTTAAGTATTTTAAAAAAGCTAAATTGTCTATTTGGTTACAAGACCTATTGCCTATTAATGCTTTAATAAGTGGTTATATAAAAAATCTAATACTTTTGAGAATAATTGAATACTTTATAAATTTTATTTATAAAAAATCTGATTATATATTTATCCAATCAAAATTTTTTATTCATCTTTTAAAAAATAAAGTTCCATCGAATAAAATTTTTTATTTACCTAATTTTTCACCAAAAATTTTAAAGTTAAAAAAAATAAAAATTAATAATTATAATAAAAATAAATTTAATATATGTTATTTTGGAAATTTAGGATTAGTTCAGGAATTTAATACTTTAATTAAGACTGCTAAAAGAATTAACAATCAAAATATCAATTTTCATTTATTTGGTGAGGGTATTAGTAAAAAAAATATAGAAAATGAAATAAAAATAAAAAAAATTAGAAATTTTTTTATTCATGATTATTTAAACCCTAAATATTTAAGATATTTATTAAATCAATCTTCTGTTTTATTTGTTTCTTTAAAAAAAAATAAATATTTAAATTTTATAGCACCTTCAAAATTGCAGCTTTATATGCTCTCAAAAAAACCATTATTAGGTGAAATAAGTGGAGAGGGCAAAAGAATAATAAATGAATCTGGTGCAGGAGTAATTGTAAAACAAAATTCTGTTAATGATATGATTAATAAGATTAATTATTTATATAAAATTAAAAATACAAAAGAAATTAAGGAATTTGGTATTTCATCATTTAAATACTCAAAAATAAATTTTGATATCAAAATTTTAGTAAAAAATTTCTTAAAAATAATAAGATGAAAAAAAAAATTATTATATTAGGAACTTCGGGTATGCTTGGACATACACTACTTAAATATTTACACACAAAGACACAAAAAGTTATTTACTATGGATTTGAAAGAGATATCAAAAACTCTAAAAAAAAAAATATTTTTAAATTTATTAATTTTAATTCAAAAAGATTTTTTAGTAGAATTAAAAAAATAAATCCAGATATAATAATAAATTGCGTAGGTATTATAAATCATAGATTGAAAAAAAATAATTTACTAGAAACATATTTTATAAATTCAGTTTTACCGCATGTGCTTGCGTACTTTTCATATGAAATAAAGTCCAAGCTAATACATGTTAGTACCGATTGTGTTTTTAATGGAAAAAATGGAAATTATAATGAAAAATATATTCCAAACGCTATAGATGTGTATGGATTTTCTAAAATAGTCGGAGAACCAGAAATGAAAAATTGTATTACAATTAGAACATCTATTATAGGTCCAGAAAAAAAAAATAAATTAGGATTGTTAGAATGGTTTTTAAATCAAAAAAAAATAAAGGGCTATAAAAATATTTTTTTTTCAGGTCTTACTACTTTAGAACTTTCAAAAATAATCTATAAATATTTTATAGTTAAAAATTATATTCATAGTGGAATTGTTCATATTTCAGGTCCGAAAATAGCAAAATATGATTTGCTTAAATTAATTAATAATGTTTATAAAAAAAATATAAAGATAACTCCTATTTATTTAAAACAAATTGATAAAAGTTTGAATTCAGCATACTTTACTAAAATCACGAATTATAAAAAAAAAAAATGGAAAACTCTTTTAACTCAAATGAAAAACTTTAATGACAAAGCTATTTTCAAATAAAATTTTTTTAATTACTGGTGGCACGGGATCTTTTGGAAGTCAAATGACTAAATATTTAATTAAAACTAATATAAAAAAAATTATTATTTTTAGTAGAGATGAAAAAAAACAAGAGGATTTAAGAAAGGAAATGAATTCACCAAAATTAAGTTTTTTTTTAGGAGATGTAAGAAATTATGACTCTATTTATAACGCAACAAGAAATGTAGATTATATTTTTCATGCAGCAGCCTTAAAGCAAGTTCCGTCATGTGAATTCTTTCCAATGGAAGCTATTAGTACAAATACAATAGGTGCAAATAATGTAATGAAAGCCGCCTATGAAAATAATGTTAAAAAATGTATTTTGTTAAGTACTGACAAAGCTGTTTATCCCATAAATGCCATGGGGATGACAAAATCTTTAATGGAAAAATTGATGCAGGCTAATTCAAGAATTTATAGTAATAGCAAATTAGTTTTTTGCGCAACTAGATATGGAAATGTTGCTGGATCTCGAGGGTCGGTAATTCCACTTTTTATTGAATTGTTAAAAAAAAATAAATCATTGACGATAACTGATCCAAATATGACACGTTTTTTAATGACTTTAGACGAATCGGTGAGCTTGGTTTTGACAGCACTAGTCAAAGGAAAAAATGGCGATATTTTTGTTCAAAAAGCACCATCTTGTAAAATTATAGATTTAGCGAGTGCAATAAAAGAAATAATGGGTAAAGAAAAAATTAAAAATAAATATATTGGAACTAGACATGGTGAAAAAAAATATGAGGTTTTAGTTTCAAAAGAAGAACTTGTTTACGCTAAAGAATATAAAAATTATTTTCAAATATCTAATGATAATAGAAATTTAAATTACGATAAATATTTTATAAGTGGATCAAAAAAAATAGATTATAAGGATGAGTACAACTCATCTAATACAAAGATATTAACAAAAAAAGAGATAAAAAACTTCTTAAATAAAATGTCGATATTTAATGGTCTCAAATAAAACAAAAATACTTACAGTAGCTGGTACAAGACCTGAATTTATAAAATTATCAGAAACAATAAAAGCATTAGATAAATTCTACGATCAAATATTAGTCAATACAAATCAGAATTTTGAATATGAGTTAAATAAAATTTTTTTTAAGGAATTAAAAATTAGAAAACCAGATTATAGCTTTGATACAGGAAAAAAAACAGGAATTTTAAAAATAGCAGATAATTTTATCCAAATTGAAAAAATATGCATCAAAGAACAACCAGATGCTCTTTTAATATTGGGTGATACTAATACAACTTTAGTTGCCTACGTTGCAAAAAGATATAAAATTCCAATTTTCCATATTGAAGCTGGAAACCGATGTTTTGATCAGAGAGTTCCAGAGGAAATAAATAGGAAAATTGTTGATCATATTTCAGATGTAAATTTAGTTTATAGCGATATTGCAAGATCATATTTATTAAAAGAAAACTTAGAGCCAACTAGGGTAATAAATGTGGGAAGTCCAATTTTAGAAATTGTTTATAAAAACAAATCAAATATAAATAAATCAAAAATTTTAAATAAATTAAAATTAAAAAAAAATAAATATTTTTTAATATCTTTCCATAGAGAAGAAAATTTAAATAGTGAAGTTATATTAAAAAATTTTATAAAATTAATAAATTTTTTAGATTTAAAATATAAGTTTAAAATTATTATAAGCACTCATTATAAGCTTCAAGATAGACTAAAAAAAAATAATACTATTTTTAAATCAAAAAAAATTCATTTTTTTAAACCATTTGGATATTTTGATTATTGTAAATTATTAAAAAATTCATACATAGTTTTGTCTGACTCTGGAACTTTGAATGAAGAGGCATCTGTTATGAAATTTAAGGCTCTAAATTTAAGAGAAAATCATGAGAGACCAGAAGCAGATACTGAAGCAACAGTCCCTCTAATAAATATGGATTTAAATAAAATTCATGAAGCAATAGAAATAATTATAAAATTAAAAAATAGCAATCAAAGAATAGTAAAAGATTATTTTGTTAAAAACTTTTCTTTAAAAATTGTGAAAATATTATTTGGATTTATTGGAAAAGTAAGAAGAGATGTTTGGAAAGAATATTAGTTTAAATAAAAAAAATTTAGATAATTTTTTTTTTCATATTTTGTGCTTAATTCCATGGTTTTTAGTTTCCGGACCATTTTTGTCTGATTTGTTTCAAATATTAATTTCTTTATATTTTTTGTACAAAGTTTTTTTTGAGAAAAATTGGAACTTATTAAATAAAAATTTTTTTTTATTTTTTTTAGCTTTTTATTTTTTTTTAGTTTTGAATTCTTTATTTAATTCTCAACAATTTATTTCTATTAAATCTGCATTACCATTTATTAGATTTGGAATATTTATTTTAGCAGTAGAATATTTAATTAAAAATAACTTCAATCAAATATCAAAACTATTTTATAGTTTATTAATATTATTTATCATTTTATTTATTGATAGTATTTTTCAAAAAGTATTTGGATATAATATTATTGGAATTCAATCTTACAGTGACGTAAGAATAAGCTCCTTTTTTATGGATGAGTTGATATTAGGATCATTTCTAATAAAAATTATTCCATTAATATTTATGTTAATTTTTTATACAAATTTACAAAAGAAATGTACTTACTTGTTTATTATATTACTTGCTGGATCAGTGCCAATATTTTTAAGTGCAGAAAAAAGTTCTTTTATATTATTTGTAATTTTTTCAATTTTATTTTTATTGGTTTATCCAAAAAAATTATTATATAAAATTTTAACAATATTTATATTTAGTTTATTACTAATGGGATTATTTTATACAAATCCTGATACTAAAAAAAGACTAATTACTCAGACATTATATAATTCAGTATATGGAAAATATATTTTCTCACAAGTGCATCATAGTCATTTTAATACAGCGTACAAGATGTTTTTAGATAAACCAATTATTGGCCATGGGCCAAAAACATTTAGAATTAAATGTAGTGAAAAAAAATTTTCCTATAATAATTTATCATGCTCAACTCATCCTCATAATTTTTACATTCAATTATTGGCAGAAACTGGAATTATAGGTTTTTTATTTCTATTAATTTTTTATTTTTATTTATTGGGTAGTTTTATACGTAATTTAAATAACTACTTAAAAAAAAAAATAGATTATAGTGAATATTTTTCTTTGTTAAATTTAGTTTTAATTTTTTTACCAATCTCAACAAGTGGAAATTTATTTAATAACTGGAATAGTACTATCTATTCTTTAGCTATAGGCTTTTATTTTTTTGCGAAAAATAAAAATATAAAAAGTTAATTTAAAAAATAAGTAAATATTTATTTTATATTTATAATTTTATTTTTTTCTTTATCTCTCATAATTTTATTGATTATTCTCACTATTTTCTTTTCTAAAATATTTTTATTTTGTGCATATTTTTCAACGATGAAATTAGGTATTTTATTTAATAATGGACTTTTAAACATTGCCGGTCTTATCTCAAAAGCTTTAAATTTATCTTTAAATTCATTGTTAAAATTTGTTATGTAACAACTCAGCATACCCTTTGCACAATAATAGTTAACCATTCCAGATTTAGGTTCATTCAATATGTCTGATGTAATAACGATTAATTTAAATTTTTTTGAAATTTTATCATTGTAAATTAATTTTGATAATAAAATGTGGAGTGATCTTAATTGTATATTTATTTGCGAAAGAAATTCATTCCAATTATATTTATAAAAATTTTTTATCCCAAGTTTCCCTGATGGCAAATGTATTAGTAAATCAATTTTTTTATCTAAAGAATTGATATTGTCACAAAAATTATCTGTCATTTTTTTATTATTAAAATTTGCTATAAAATTTTTTTTTATTTTTTTTTTATTTGAATGTAAAATTAAATAGTTTTTTTTTAGAGATTTAATTAAAATTTGTCCCAATTGAGATGATGATCCAGTTATAACTATATTTTTTTTCATTTAAATAATTTGGTAGTGCAAGAGCCATGCGCAATTATTATTTTATTTACTTTTGCCGCGAGTGATACTTCAATACATTTTAGTATTTGATTTTTATTTATAACCTTGCCTACAATTTTTATTTTTTTATTTTCATATAATGGTTTAGAAAATTTTAGATCAATGAACAAAAGTAATCCATTTTTTCCAGGAAGTTTAGTTCCAATTAATCTTGAAAAAAGTGATGTTATATATGCTCCATGAATAACCTTGCTTTTAAATCCCATTTGTTTTGCAAATTTTTTATCACTATGTATCAAGCTATTGTCACCAGATAATTTAATAAAATTATCTAAATCTTTTGAGGTTACAAACTTTATAAAATTTTCAGTTTGACCTAATTTAATGTCATTAAACTTATACGATTTCACTTTTTATTTTTTTTTAAAATTAAATTTACCATATCTCCAATGTTGTTTAATTTTTCAATTTCTTTTAATGAAAATTTAAGATTAAATTTTTTTTCTATTGCTAATATAAGACCAACTTGAGCAAGACTATCCCAATTTTTTATATTTTTCGAGTTAGTTTTTTTATTAAGTTTAATTTTTTTATTATTAAAATAATTTTGAAATATTTTTTCTAAAATATTAATAATTGTGTTCATTTTTTTTAATTTTAAATTTAATTTTTATATTATCGTTTATTTTTGAAATAGTTTTTTCATTTGTTAAGTGTATTCCATCCAAACTATGTATACTTGATAATTTATTGTTAATAAATTTATTTGTTTCTAAAAATTTTATTTTGTTTTTTATGCATTGTTTTTTTAATATTTTATTCGCATTGTACAGCCATTTTGCTCGTAATTTTTTTGATCCAAAAACAGGATATTCTTTTTTTTTTCTTACTAAATTTAATTGATATATATTTTTAGGAGTATTGCCTTTTTCTGAGTCTTTAAGTATTTCAAAAAAACCAATTTTTATTTTTGGTTGGTAAAGTTTAGTTATTCGCTTAATATTTAAAATTAAATGATTTAAAGATTTTTCAAACAAAATATATAAGTCCTTTTCACAATTAATTAATTTTCTTAATTTCAATTCATAAAATGATGCTCTTATATCTATGCTACCAAGAGAAAAAAATATATAAATTTTTTTTTTTGATCTTAAAATTTTTTTTAAATTTGATTGAAAATTTTGATTATTTTTGATTTATATTAATCCCATGATTGTTTGTGGTCCAATCCAAAAAGCTTTAGTAAATAATTTTTTTTTTTTTATATATCTGGAATAGTATTCAACATGAGAATCTCCGAAAAATAAAAATAATTTATTATTTTTTTTAATAACTTTAACTTTATTTTTTTTTATAAAATCTATTCTTGAGGGATGATTGGAGTTTAAAAAATAGTACATTAAATTTTCTAAAATATTTTTAAAAATTTTAATTTTTTGATTAATTATTACTAAAATATGAAAAATGTATATTTTAATTTTCATTTATTTTAAATTTATTAGAAAATATTTTGCGATCTAAACTTTATTTGCTTTTTTAGTTGATTGGGTATTTTGATATTTTTAATTATTTTTAAAAAATTTTTTTCATTAATTTTTTTTTTATTAAATTTATATATGGTATCTAATATTTTTGGAGTATTAAAAAAATAATAATGTCTAAATATCTCATGAGAAAGAGGAAAAGTATCCATCAGTAAATTATAGTTTTTTTGAAATTTTATATTTTTTTTAATTCTACATCTTCCTAATATATTTATTCCATTCCAATAACCATCAATAAGACTTTGTTTGTTATCTGAATTTGCTATGTGTGATTTTGTATATTTTTGAAAAATAATTGAAAATTCTTTATTAGTACTAATAAAGTCTTGATTAGCTTTTCTGACGTGAAAGTAATTGGCGTCATCTATTATAATTAAACATTTTTTCGCTAGCATTGATTTATATTTCAACAAAGCAATTAGTTGGCTTCTATAATCATGTGGTCCATCTATAAATAATACTCCAATTTTTTTTTTAATTTTGCTAATTGCTTTTTCAAAGTCGCTATTAATTAGAAAAGCATTTTTTAATTTATATTTTTTAATTTTTTTTCTTACTATTTCTTTATTTTTTTTTGATTTATTGAATAATGAAAAATTATCTACCCCAATGCAAATGCTTGATTTATTATTTATAGCGTTATTGGTAAGTGTATTGCCTCTAAAAACACCAATTTCCAAATATACATTTTTTTTACAAAAAATTTTTGTTGCCATTACAATGATATCCAGAATTTTTCTACCACTGTAGGAATTTTTATTATCAATAATATATTTAAATTTATTCCTTTTTTTTATTTCATTTAAAAATTTTTTATAAATCATCATAGAATTTAATTTACATTGAAAATTAATGTATAAATAATTGCTTACACACGTATTTATTAAATAACAAGTTTTTTTAATTAAAGATATTTTTTTATTTATTATTCAATTAATTAATGATCTAATAATAAGTATAAATAATTTAATTAATTTAATAATACTAGTTAATTAAAAAAATATATAATGTTAAGCTATTCAAGTATAATTAGTTGGAGAGATTTTCTAAGCTTATTTCTTTCAAAAAATCTAAGTTCAATAATCAAAACTTGGGGAAAATCAAATAGTAATTTGAAAATTTTTACGAGAACTTCTTGGATAATTTTTTTTTTAGCTAACTATAAATCAACTAAAAATGAAGTTACTTTATGGCTACCTAGTTACTATTGCGAAGAAGCTATATATTTATTAAGATTATCAAAGGTTAAAGTTTGTTTTTATGATGTAGATAAAAATTTTTTTCCTGATTTTAGTTCACTTAAAAAATTAGAAAGAAATTCAAAGCCAAATTTAATTCTATTTTGTCATTTCTTTGGAAAGGATTGTTATAAATCAATTTTTAAAGATTTATCAATTAAATATAATTCGTGGTTAATAGAGGATGCAACTCATGTATTGAGTCCAGATAACAATATCGGTAACTATGGAGACTTTGTGGTCTATAGTCCATACAAATTTTTACCCATTCCTTTTGGTGCAATTGTAGTAAGCAAATCCTCAGAATTTTCTGAAATATTTAGTAATGATAATATTAATTATTTCCTAAGCAAAATAGAATATAAAAAAACAAATAATAACCTTGCCTTAATAAAATGGTTTTTTAAAAAAATACTTACTAAGCTAAATCTAAATATTCTGAAAATTCAAAAATTTGAATTTAATGAAATTATTAATAAAAAACAGTATCCCTCGCCTCACATAGATTTTATTTCAATTCAATTATTAAAAAAATATGCATTACAAATAAATTTTGAAAAAGAAAAAAGAATTAAAATGTCTTATATGTGGCGTGATTTTTTAAAAAATGATTACAATTTAAAAAAATTAAATTTAGATTGTTATGAACAAGATTATACTCCTTATCTTTTGGTAATTAAAGATGATTCAAACAATATAAAAGATAAGTATAATATTTTAAAATCAATGAATATACCAATAATGACCTGGCCAAATCTTCCTAATGAAATAAAAAATTTGGGTATAAATAATTATTCTAATATTTTAAGAAAAAGTCTTTGCTTTATTCCCTTACATTATCAACCCGAGAGATTATTGAAAAAAATAAAATGTAATACTTCTGAAATAAAAAAAAATTTTTTTTTGATAAAAATTAATAATAAAGTTTCTGAAACTCGGTGGAAAAAACTTTATAGAAATATGGAGGATCCTAACATCCTTCAATCTTGGGAGTATGGGCAATCTCAAAAATTTTATTTTAAAATGAAAATTGAGAGATTTGCAGTTATAAATAAAAATCATCACATATTAGCAATTGTACAAGTTTTAATTAAAAATTTTTTTATATTTAAGTTTTATAAAATTAGTAGAGGTCCGCTATTTATAAAAAATACTAGTGAGCAAGAAAAAATTGAAATTATAAAACAATTTATTTTTTTTTTCAAAAATTTGACTAGATTTAATTTTTTATCTTTTAATCCAAATTTAGAATTAAATCAAAATTCTATTTTGATAAATTCAAATAAAAAATATTTATTTAAAGGGAAGTCCTGGAAGTCATTTATGCTTAATTTAGAACAAGGTGAAATTGACATAAAAAAAAATATGAAATCTAATTGGAGAAATCAACTTAATAATTCTTATAAATATAATATTTATATTAAAGAAGAGAATGATGATTTCAACTTAAATAAAATAATAATATTAAATGAAAAAGAGTCTTTAAAAAAAAAATTTAAAACAATTCCAAATAAATTGCTTTTAAACTATTTTTCTCATGCAAATTTTAAAATCTTTAATGCATATTTTAAAAATGACTTAATAGCATCGGTTTGTATCGCCACTCATTTTCCATCAAGTACTTATTTAATAGGATGGTCAAATGACCAAGGTAGAAAAATGAATGCAATGAATTTATTATTATGGAATTCTATCTTAAATTTAAAAAAAGCAAATTTTCAATCATTGGATCTTGGAGGTTATGACAGAGATATATCTGAGGGAATTTATAATTTTAAAGCAGGAATAGGTGCAAAAAATTACGAATTGATTGGTAGTTTTTCTAATTTTAATTTTTTATAAATTGACAGTAGCCATCAATATTAGTAATAAACGTTGCCTGGTGATAATTGCGAAGAGGCCACACCCGATCCCTTTCCGAACTCGGAAGTTAAGCTCTTCAGCGCCGATGGTACTTTGCCTTAAGGTATGGGAGAGTAGGTCGTTGCCAGGCTATTAATATTGAAAGTTCATTTATGAAAGTTGTTAGTTCTTTGAAATCTTTAAAAAAAAGAGATTTAAATAATAAATTAGTTAAAAGACGTGGAAAATTATATGTAATAAATAAAAAAAATCCTCGAATGAAAGCTAGGCAAGGATGATTTTTTATGAATATTGATGAGCAAAAAAAAACTTGGAATAATTTTACTAGTTTAGTTTTTTGGGGGACAATAGGTATAGTAACCATACTAGTATTGATGGCGATTTTTTTATTGTAATCTAGCTATTTTTTTCAAAATAGTTTTTTATATAAAGCACATATTTTGTTTAACTATTTCATTAAATGACTAATATTTTAAGTATCTAGTTATTAATATGAGTTCTTATTACACTATATTTAAAAATTTTTTAATTCTATTCGGATTCTTATTTTTAATAAATGAACTTTATATAAATTTTAATAAAATTTTTAGCCATGAAAATAAAAATTACATATTATTAATATTAATTATTAAAATAATTTTACTAAATTTAATATCATTACGGAATTTTCAATTTTTAAAAATATGCACTAGTTATAAAAATAGCTTATCTGAATGGTCTAAAATATTTTTTGAAAGTCTAATTATAAATTTAACTTTTAATCATGTTGGCACAGCATACAGGGCTATTGAATTAAAAAAAAGAGGAGTAGAGCTTAGGGATTTTGTCAGCATTTTTTATACAACACTAGCTTTTTTTTTGATTGTAAATTTTTTTTTAATTTCATTGGAGCTTTTAATTTTTTGTAATTTTAATGTAAAAAATAAAATCATAATTTTATTATTTGTTATTTTTTCAGGTTTATCTTTGTTTTTATTTCCAAAAATAATTGAAAATATTATGTATTTTTTTAGAAGATTTAAAAATAATTTTATGCATAAAATTTTTACAAATATTTTTTTTATTTTTAATACAATTTTAAAGTTTTTTTTTTTAAGAAAGATAATTATTTTGCTGACATTTTATTCCTTATTACTTCATTTTATTGAGTTAATATTTTTTTATTTTGTATATACAATTTTTTATAAAAACACTGGTTCTTTAAATATTTTTTTTCTTTTATTTACTGTAAATTTTATTTTGGATAGAATCCCATATGTTCATCAAATTCCAGGAATAGTAGAAACTATTTTTGCATTGATCTCAATTCCCTTAGGACTTTCGTTTTCTAATTCTTTTATTCTGAAGCTGATTATCCGGTTTTCTGATATAATTTCTTCATTAATCACCTATATTTTTTTTTCAGTAATAATGTTTGGTAAAAAAAAAATGTATTTACTTAAGTTTGGTAATAATAATTTTTACTTTTAAGTTTACTATTTTAATAATTTATAATAATCAACATATTTTATATTAATAACAATTCAAAAAAAATTAATGATTATTGGTTCCATTTTAGAAAGTAATTCACAAGATAAAAGAGTTGTGTTTTCATTAGAGGTTATCAAAAAATATACAAAAAATGGAATTACCGTTTTTTTGCCAAAAGGCTATGGAATAAATTTAAATTTAACAGATAAAAATTTTGAAGATAGTGGAGCAAAAATAATTGAAAAGGATCAGATTTTAAGTGAATCCGATATTTTAATAAAGTTATCTTATGAAAAACAGGATCAAGAAGATATTTTTAATAAAATAAAAAAAAACTCTAGTATTATCTTTGTCAACTTTGATAAAACAAATTTAAATACTGATATTTACTTGCAAAAAAACATAAATATTTTTGGATTAAATAATTTGCCAAGAATTACAAGAGCGCAGTCAATGGACGTTTTGTCTTCGCAGGCAAATATTGCAGGATACAAGGCTGTGATTGACTCTACTTATGAATTTAATAAAGCAGTTCCTATGATGATGACTGCTGCAGGAACAATTTCGCCTGCAAAATTTTTTATAATTGGGGCTGGTGTTGCTGGATTGCAGGCAATAGCGACAGCAAAAAGATTAGGAGGTGTTGTTTCAGCAACAGACGTGAGATTAGCCTCAAAAGAACAGGTAGAAAGTTTGGGTGGAAGATTTGTGTTCGTTGAAGGATCTGAAAATCTTGAAACAGAAGGAGGATATGCAAAAGAGGCAAGTGAGGAATTTAAAATAAAGCAAAAAGAATTATTAAAAGAAACTGTTAAAAAACAAGACATAATTATTTGCACAGCTTTAATTCCTGGAAAAAAGGCACCAAGAATTATTACTGAAGATATGGTGCTATCAATGCAGCCAGGTTCTATTATTTGCGATTTAGCAGCTTCTCAAGGAGGTAATGCAGCATTTTCACAGCCAGGAAAAATTGTAGAAAAAAATGGAATAAAAATTATAGGTTATACAAATTTTGCTTCAAGAATTTCCGATACAGCCTCTAATTTATTGTCAAAAAATATTTATAATTTTATTGAACTCATTCATGATAAGCAAAATAATATTCTTAAAATTGATAAAGAAGATGAAATAATAAAAAGTGTATTGGTGGGTAGAAATTTTTAATGGAAATAGATCCTTTTGTTTTTAGATTTGCAATATTCATACTTTCAATTTTTGTAGGTTATTATGTCGTTTGGAGCGTTACTCCAGCATTGCATACTCCCTTAATGTCAGTAACAAATGCAATTTCATCCGTGATTATTGTGGGAGCGTTAGTCGCAGTAGCAGTATCGAGTTCTACAAGTTCATCAATTTCAATGTGGTCTGGTTTTTTTGGAATTTTATTAGCTGCAGTAAATATTTTTGGTGGTTTTTTAGTTACCGCCAGAATGTTGAAAATGTATAAAAAAGGAAAGAAAAAATAGATATGTTATCTGCAAATATAACTGCATCACTATATCTTGTTTCTGGAATTTTTTTCATATTAGCTTTAAGAGGCTTGTCGTCACCTGAAACTTCTAGAACCGGAAATTTTCTTGGAATTTTAGGAATGTTCATAGCAATAGTTGTAACTCTTCTTTCTGTAAGAGATTTGAATGGTTTAATTTCAAATATATCTTATATTTTAATACCATTTGTTATTGGAGGTTCTCTAGGTGTATTTATAGCTGCTAGAATAGCTATGACTTCTATGCCCCAGCTGGTTGCAGGCTTTCACAGCCTCGTAGGTTTAAGTGCTGTATTGATTGCAATTTCTGCCTTTTACAATCCAGCTTCATTTGGAATAGGGACTTTTGGTAATATAAAATTTGCATCAATTATTGAAATGTCTATTGGTGTTTCGATTGGAGCAATTACTTTTTCAGGTTCTTGTATTGCGTTTTTAAAATTACAAGGAATAATGTCAGGTTCTCCAATTACTTTTAAAGGCCAACATTTAATTAATCTTTTAATTGGAATTACAATAATTGTTTTGATTGGTTATTTAACTGCAAATCAATCTAAAAATGTATTTTGGATTTTAACTATTCTTTCAATTTTAGTTGGCTTTCTAATTATTATTCCTATTGGTGGAGCTGATATGCCAGTAGTAGTTTCAATGTTAAATTCTTATTCTGGATGGGCAGCTGCAGGCATTGGTTTTACCTTAGAAAATACTGCATTAATTATAACAGGTGCATTGGTTGGTTCATCTGGGGCAATTCTATCTTACATTATGTGCAAAGGAATGAATAGATCATTGTTTAATGTGATCTTGGGAGGATTCGGATCAGAGGGAGCTACTGTGGATTCATTAAAAAAAAATCCTAATAAACCAGTTAAACAAGCTGGCGCAGATGATGCAGCTTTCTTAATGAAGAATGCTTCATCGGTTATTATTGTTCCAGGTTATGGTATGGCGGTTGCTCAAGCTCAGCACGCTTTAAAAGAAATGGTTGATAAATTAAAAGAAAATGGAGTGAAAGTATCTTACGCTATTCATCCAGTTGCAGGAAGAATGCCTGGACACATGAATGTTTTGTTAGCGGAAGCGAACGTTCCATATGATGATGTATTTGAACTTGAAAATATAAATAATGACTTTTCTAATACTGATGTAAGTTTTGTTATAGGTGCAAATGACGTAACTAATCCTGCTGCTAAAACAGATAAATCTAGTCCAATTTATGGAATGCCAATTTTAGATGTTGAAAAATCAAAATCGGTCTTATTTGTCAAAAGAAGTTTATCATCTGGTTATGCAGGAGTTGATAATGAGTTATTTTACAAAGATAATACTTTGATGTTATTTGCTGATGCCAAAAAAATGGTAGAAGAAATTTCAAAAGCTCTAGATTAATCCTGGGACTGTAGCTCAATAGTAGAGTACTGCATTGACATTGCAGGGGTAGTTGGAGCGTAAC
>Ga0129324_10000478_pt1 | contig 29195 bp, 25 predicted proteins | sample CPBDNA_7_FD_96879 | JGI IMG/M metagenome (GOLD analysis project Ga0129324, IMG submission 96879) | Freshwater to marine salinity gradient microbial communities from Chesapeake Bay, USA - CPBay_Spr_15_0.2_DNA | ecosystem: Environmental > Aquatic > Marine > Coastal | place: USA: Chesapeake Bay...
GACAAAGGGGTGGTGAGCGTCTTGGACTCACGACTAGCGAACTCGGGTTATGGCAGCAGCCTAAGAAAGAGTATGCCGCCGATGTGGTTCACAACAGATGCGGCCACAGCAGTTAATGCCCTCGAAAGATTGCGCCGCGACTCAGATTCACGAGTCGCGGGTCAATAATTTAGGTGAAGGATGAATTTGCGTGAAGGATTATCAGAGTCTGCGCAGTACCGAAACAACTTTGCCGAGAATTTGTGCGTTGTCACCCGGAATCGGTGAATAAGCTGGATTGTGTGGCATTAGCCAGACGTGCCCATCCCGGCGCTTGAAGGTCTTCACCGTTGCTTCATCGTCTATCAAAGCGGCGACGATATCGCCGTTTTCACACGTGGCCTGCTGGCGAATAACGACCCAGTCCCCGTCGCAGATTGCTGCATCCACCATGGAGTCGCCGACCACCTTCAGACTAAAAAGATCGCCTTCGCCGACAAGGTCGCGGGGGAGTGGAAATATTGCCTCAACGGATTGCTCGGCCAGGATTGGCCCACCCGCTGCGATGCGACCGAGGACGGGAACGTTCGTTGTTGAGTATTCGGATTCGGTGGCCTCAGATAAATCGTTCCCGGTGGACTCAGGGGAAAGAACAAGCGCTCGGGGACGATTTGGGTCAATTCGCAAGTAGCCGGCTCGCTGCAAGTTCTTGAGTTGGTGGGCTACCGAGCTCGGGCTGGTCAAACCAACTGACTCACCGATTTCGCGGACGCTCGGGGGATAACCGCGCTCTAGTGTCGTGTCGCGAATCATGTCCAGTATGGCGCGTTGGCGGGGTGAAAGTTCACTACGGGATGGGTCGTGTAGCTGTGTCACCACAGAGTCAGTGTTTGTACCTTCGGAACGGGTGATTGTGTCCGTGGGTTTCTGAATCCGGCCAGCCATTGTGACTCCTTGTCCATGTGTTGGTAAATCGTCTACCGACGGGTGAATGAGGCGAATGTCAGACCCATCTGGTGAAGTCAGATTAGTCCAGATCGCGACACGAATCAAACACATGTTCGAAATGTAGTGGACGTGTCGCAATCCCAGTGCTATAAATCGTACATCCGTTCGAACAATTGAAAGGCTTCCCCATGAATGTCAACACTATGTCCCCGCAGGCCGTATCCCCGAACCGTTCGTCAATTGTGCTCACCTCACGGGGGCGGGTCGTGCTTGGACTCATTTTGACCCTTTTGGCGATTTTCGTGTGGGTACTTTTTGGTAGCGGCACGGCAGATGCAGCGGGAAGCTCATCAGGACCAGCCACGAACGTAGTGGTTGTGCAGCAGGGCGAAAACTTATGGTCAATTGCCCAGAATGTTGACCCTGATGGGGACCCACGAGATTTGGTGATCCGCATTCGTGAACTTAACGCCCTTGGCTCACAGCACGTTTTCCCAGGACAATCCTTAATAGTCCCCATCTCCTAGCTTTTGTGCCAGCGTTTTACAGTAGATCTGTGAAACGCGTGTCGTTACTGGTTGCTTTGGTGTCCGTGATTGCGATATCCATGGGACTTGGCTCGGCGGGCACTCCAGTTCAGGCCGCGCAAGCTGATCCGAGTTGGCGTACCAACGGAGATGTTCGTGCATGTAGCGCACCGCTGTCATTCAATGTAGCGGGACCACGAAGTCCAGGGCGAGGCGAAAAGGTCCTTGTCATTGGGGATTCTTTAACTAGGGACTCCCGCTCAATGCTCACTAAGTCGCTTAAAGCCTCCGGTTGGAATCCTGTTATCCGGTGTTTTGGAGGTAAGCGAATTGACTGGGGGATGTCGCAACTTCGTGACCAGCGCAAGTGGGAGGGGATCCCACAGACAGTGGTAATCGCCCTAGGTACCAACGATATGCGCTGGATTGATAAACGGACCACAGAAGTGCGAATTGACAAAATTCTGGATCAACTTGGTCCTAAGAGAAATGTGTTGTGGGTGAATCTTTATGGCAGCAATGGGGATCGTTTCAGCAAGTCAAAGCAAGCATGGTTTAACAAAACTTTAAAAAGTATCGCTTCAAAGAGACCGAATGTGCATGTGTTGCCGTGGGCCACACATGCCAAGGCTGCCGATATCCCTATGTCTGGACCTTTGCATTACGCCCATAAGGGGTTGGTTCTACGAACAAAGCTCACGGTTGGTTACTTGAATACGACTTTCGGTGAGTTACCGTCCACTAGATAGCAACACGCCGAATCAAATAGGTTGCATAACTGCCGTTGATCCATTAGATTCACACCCCTAGATGTAGTAGTTGAGCTCAAGTGTTTGCCCACAGGTTGTGGTTTCAGCACACAGGTGAGACACACATCATCCACAGGCAGTCCACAGGCTGGCAGAATTGGCGTTACCAGTGTTACGCAAGAGAATGAAGTGATAAGTGTTGTCAGATTTAAGGAAAGTCCAAGATTTAGTGAAAGAGGGGAGTTGGTGACCTGATGAAATGCCCATTTTGTCGTGAAGAGGATTCTCGGGTCGTTGACTCTCGGACTGTAGATGAAGGGCTAGCAATTCGTCGGCGTAGGGAGTGCGGCCAATGTGGGCGTCGTTTCACAACGGCGGAAGTAGCCGCCCTTGCTGTCGTAAAAAGAAGCGGCGTGAGTGAGCCGTTCAATCGAAACAAAGTCGTGAGTGGGGTTCGCAAAGCGTGTCAAGGAAGGCCAGTGTCTGATGATCATCTCGCACTACTTGCACAGCGCGTCGAGGATTTTCTTCGCGCCACAGGAAATAGTGAAATCCCTGCCCAAGAGGTGGGACTCGCAATCCTTTCTCCACTTCGCGAACTCGACGAGGTTGCCTACCTTCGGTTCGCTTCCGTTTATCGATCCTTTGACACTCTTGAAGATTTTGAAGCTGAGATCGCCCTCCTTCGGGCAGAGGGCGAACCCACTGGCCGAGAACCTGATCGCTCGACTCACTCAAGTAAATAAGCCTCAACCACAACTAAATACAAAAACAGAAACTTCCCATCATCAGCTTGAAGCGGATAGCTCCCCGACAAGTTCACCCAGCAAAACGAAAGGCACCACCATGACGCAAGCACCAGAAGCACCGACAATTACATCCAAAGAGGATTTCGTCAACAACACTGTTGGTGGACCAGGATTAGAACTGGTCCGACTGTTCACGACTGAGGGAATCCATCCCTATGACGATGTCAATTGGGAACGGCGTGACGTTGTTCAAAACAACTGGAAAACTGGTGAAATTGTTTTCGAGCAACGAGGCGTTGAATACCCAGATTTTTGGAGCGTCAATGCATCGACAATCGTCACAACAAAATATTTCCGTGGAGCTGTTGGGGCTGACAACCGCGAGTGGAGCCTGAAACAACTCATTGATCGGGTTGTCCTCACGTACACCAAGGCTGGTCGTGACAATGGTTACTTCCGTACCGACAAGGATTCTGAAGTCTTTGAGCATGAACTCACCTACATGCTTTTGCATCAAGTGTTTTCTTTCAACTCACCGGTTTGGTTCAACGTGGGAACAACGGCACCCCAGCAGGTCAGTGCATGCTTCATCTTGAGCGTTGATGACACCATGGACTCAATCCTTAACTGGTACCGCGAGGAGGGCATGATCTTCAAAGGCGGCTCCGGTGCTGGACTAAACCTGTCGCGGATCCGTTCCAGCAAAGAACTATTGCGTTCATCCGGTGGAACAGCATCAGGACCGGTCTCATTCATGCGCGGTGCTGACGCATCCGCCGGAACGATCAAGTCGGGCGGAGCCACTCGTCGCGCTGCAAAGATGGTGGTTCTTGACGTTGATCATCCTGATATCGAAGAGTTCATTGAGACCAAGGTACGCGAGGAAGACAAAATCCGAGTCCTTCGTGATGCGGGATACGACATGGATTTGGGTGGCACAGATATCGCCAGTGTCCAATACCAAAATGCAAATAACTCGGTTCGGGTATCTGATCTATTCATGACTGCTGTGGAAAATGGTGAGCCATTCGGCCTTACAGCACGCACCGATGGGCGTGTAGTTGAAACCGTTGACGCTCGTGAGCTCTTTCGTAAGATGACTGAGGCCGCCTGGGCATGTGCGGATCCCGGTATCCAATACGACGACACAATCAATGACTGGCACACCAACCCCGAGACGGGTCGAATCAACGCTTCAAACCCTTGCTCTGAATACATGAGCTTGGACAACTCTTCCTGTAACTTGGCCAGTTTGAACCTGCTGAAGTTTCTCAAGGATGACGACACCTTTGACGCGGAGCGATTCTCCAAGGCTGTTGAATACGTAATCACAGCAATGGATATCTCGATCTGTTTTGCCGATTTCCCGACAGCGCCCATTGGCGACACCACACGGCGTTTCCGTCAGTTGGGTGTTGGCTACGCAAACCTCGGTGCATTGCTCATGGCGACGAGCTTGCCATATGACTCCGAAGCTGGACGTGCATTTGCTGCAGGAATCACTTCGCTCATGACAGGAACGGCTTACAAGCGCAGTGCTGAGCTCGCTGGGATTGTTGGTCCTTATGAGGGTTATGCACGTAACGAATACGCCCACAAGAGAGTAATGCGCAAGCATGCTGCATCCAATGACAATATTCGTCGCTTTAGTAATCTTGATGGCGATGTGACTGCTCTGGCTGTAAAGGTTTGGGAAGAAGCCCTCACGCTTGGCGAGAACAATGGCTGGCGTAACGCTCAAGCATCCGTGTTGGCTCCAACCGGAACTATTGGTTTCATGATGGACTGCGACACCACCGGCATTGAGCCAGACTTCTCCTTGGTCAAGTTCAAGAAGCTAGTTGGCGGCGGCTCCATGCAGATCGTGAACCAGACAATTCCGCGTGCACTGCGCAAACTTGGTTATGCGGAGGAAACGGTTGAAGCGATTATTGAGTTCATCGGCGAGAATGGTCATGTCATTGATGCTCCAGGCCTCAAGCAGGAGCACTATGCGATCTTCGACACCGCAATGGGTGCGCGTTCCATTACTCCAATGGGGCATGTTCGCATGATGGCCGCCGTGCAACCATTCATCTCTGGCGCAATTAGCAAGACGGTCAATATGCCATCTGACGCAACAGTTGACGAGGTCGAGGAAATCTACTTCCAGGGTTGGAAGCAAGGAATCAAGGCTCTCGCCATCTACAGGGACAACTGCAAGGTTGGTCAACCGTTAAGTGATGCAAAGGCTAAGACGTCAGACTCGGCTGTCGAGCCTGCCGCAGTCTCTGAGCATCCTGTTCGTCGTCGCCTACCTAAGTCGCGTCCAAGCCAAACAACTTCTTTCTCGGTGGCTGGCGCTGAGGGCTACATGACTGCAGGTAGCTACGAAGACGGCGAACTAGGTGAGGTGTTCCTCAAGCTCGGTAAGCAGGGTTCGACACTTGCCGGAGTTATGGACGCTTTCTCGATCGCGATCAGCATCGCATTGCAATACGGCGTGCCACTTGATGCATTTGTCAACAAGTTCGTCAACATGCGATTTGAGCCAGCAGGCATGACGGATGATCCCGATATCAGGATCGCGCAGTCAATGATGGACTACATCTTCCGTCGTCTGGCACTTGACCATCTGACTTTTGAACAGCGTGAGGCACTAGGGATCTTCAGTGCAGAGGAGCGCACCGCAACGGTACAAAGCAGCTATGCACCTGCGCCAGCTGCTGATCTCGCGGTCACCGAAGCATCTGGTGAGGAGGAGCAGGCTGCAGTAAGAAGCGCCTCAGCTGTTCCGACGCAGGTTCATTCAAGTGCGGAATTGATGGAATCAATCACCGGAACCGCATCAGATGCACCGCTTTGCATGACCTGTGGAATCAAGATGCGTCCCGCAGGTAGTTGCTACGTGTGTGAGGGTTGTGGGAATACCTCCGGTTGTAGTTAGTTCTGGAGTGTCACCGTTTCGTCAAGGATAATGGCGGAATTCGTGGCGCTACAGACAACCGGATGAAAGGGGTTTTCACATCTCTGCCATCAGACGGTGGCCAGCTCGACCCAGTCTCTCCCTAAAGAGACTGGGTCGAGCTTTTTTTAGTCGCACACCCGTACAGGGTCCTGTTGGGATTCTTCATCTGAGGCGACCTCAGGAATCATCAAGTCACCCCGGCGGGCAACAGCGACCACGTCCCTTGTGAACTCATTTGGATACCTCTTCCGCACAACGACATCCTCCCCGCAGGTGATGAAACCCGCGCAAAGAGTGTCAACTCAACTAACAGCAATCCATGAGGATCCGCCAGACTGGCGTGGTGGCAGCAACGACTTGATAAGCGTTCGAGGCCCCGGAAAATAGTGCCATTTCTAACAGGGACTTCGTGCGTTGAAATTTGTGAAAAAATCCCTTGAACAACTCTGGGACAGGATTAAGGTCTAAATTTAAAATACCCGGAAAACCCGGTCCATGCTGAAACAGCGGCCACTTTAAACCCCATTCATGTGAGCAATAAGGGTGAATTTCGACCCAAAACAAGCCCGCAATGTGCCCGCAGTGCTGCCGTAGGTGGCGTAAACTGACAGGACGTTCAGGACAACTCGAAGGAGCATCACAATGCGCGGTAGATTCGTTTCAATCGGAATTATTGGATTCAGCGCATCCCTCGTGCTAGCAGGGTGTTCCAGCAGCGCCGAGTCAGAAGTGACGGCGACCGTGGTTCCCTCACCCTCTGAAAGCGTTGCTGTCATTGCCGTTTTGGCACAAGATGCTTGTGATGACTACTTCGCACTTGACCTTGTCCGTTCACAAATTAATGGAGACACGGCTGATCTCACCAAGAAACAAAAAAAGGCGCTCCTGAGTGAACTTCAGTCCGACATTGACCTCATGGTGGTATCCATTGACTCTGCCGTAATTGGTGGGGAATTACCTGCAAAGGCGCTCTCAAATGCCGAACGGATTCAAAACAACGTTAATAAGGCAAACCCTAAAATGGGAATTGATGGCATTAAAGCAAAATCACTGAAGCGTATTAACTTATCCGCTGAGAGAATTGAACGCTACTGCGTGGCCGCAGGAAATGACCTGCCAATAGACAATATCAATGCCCGCAGTCTCTAAGTAAAGAGTAAAAATTCGGCCTTTCATCCGTTCTAGGAATTAGTGCTGGGTACAAACGGTTGCGTTGGTGGGAATGGCAGATCAGGGTCTTTGCCGGTGAGGTATTTGGCTACGCCGTAGGCGGCACCGGCAATGGGTACGGCAATTAGTGCGCCGACGATTCCCAAGGCGATACTGCCAGCAGCGATCGCAAGAATAATGGCGAGGGGATGAAGGCTGACTGCTTTGCCCATCACGAGCGGCTGCAATACATCTCCGTCAAATGAACCCACGATTACCGTCAAAACGATGACCAAGAGAGCAACAACGGGACCACGCTCAGCGAGCGCGACAACTGCTGCAAAGAATGTAGCAATGGGAGCACCAATGACGGGGATAAAGGCGCCGAGAAAGACCACGGCAGAAAGAGCTGGTGCCAGGGGAACCTGTAAAATTGTAAGGCCGATGAAGACAAGTGTGGCGTCGGCGAAAGCGATGATCACAATTCCCCGGGTGTAACCGGAAATCGCTCCCCAAGCAATCCCCCCAGAGACATTGACTGGTTCTTCAATGCTCTTCGGAAGCCATCCCACAAACCAGTTCCAGATTTTAGTCGGCGTCAGCATGAAAAAGATCACGCCAAAGATAAATACCGATCCTGCAATAACCAGGGTTCCCACAGAACCCAAGGAGGCAAGGAGGCTCTCGCCAATTCCTTTTGCAGCCGTCTCCCCGTAGGACTGCACCTCGGCCATCAGGGAACTCAATCGATCGTCGGTGAGTTTGAGGGGCCCCTCTTGTAGCCATTTCTCGATCTCGTCGATCCCAGAGGTGATGCTCGTGAGCAGTTTGGGCCCCTCAGAAACGGAGGAAGAGATGACCACGTACATGATGAGCAGGATGGCCGAACCAATCAAGAAAAGGGCCAAGATCATTGAAATAACTTTGGGCAGGATCTTGTTGATCAAGTTCATGACCGGAGTTGCCCATGCGGTGACCAGCATCGCAAAAAACAATGCGAATACGACGGGAAAAATCCTTCCCATTCCTAGCACGAGTACCCCAACACCGGCTAGCAGGACCAATAATCTCCACGTGATCCCTGAGAGGGTGCGTAACGTTTCTGGGACGCCGTCTGGTGTCGGATTTTGATTTGCGGGCTGATTGAGTGGTGCTTGGGCGCTCATTTAAAGTTCCTCACCTCGAAATAGACCCGAATTCCAAACTGATGTCGGTGAAACCCTAATCTATTCTTACGTGGCCATGTGGTGTTTCAAAAATCACGGCGGTGAGTCCAAAATCGTCAGCCTCAGGATCATTTTTCCATTGGATCAAGTTCGTTAGAGGCTCGAGAGATTCCGACAATGGGCCCAAATCCTGCGTGGGGCAATTAATCTCGATACTTAACACCTTGATGCCGGTGCGTTCACCACCAAAAGCTGGGTGGTGTTCCTTAGGGCTTTCCCATTCGACAAAGAAGGGGGACTGTGGCAACTCCATCGTGTCCAAAACACCCAATTGGCGCCAATGTAAATCAACGCCGTCAGGGCGAATTCGATGCCCAGCAGCCGCATTTCGTCCGAGAGTCGATTCAACATGGGCCAAGTTCTGGGTGGCAACGACCCAACTCATCCAGCCGCCGCCTGTGCTCGCGCGTTGAGCCACCGCTTGACCGAAAGGCGCCTTTTGGGCTGAAGGATGATCAAGTGCGCTGACAATTTCAATATAGACCCCATGTGCCAGTGGCAGCGTGAAGTTTCTTGTTCCAAAGGATGGGTGTCGTCCACCATCCACGAAGGTATTTCCCAGATCGACTCCGATTCGTTGAACGACATCGGCGAGTTCACTGCTGTGACACGCGTATGAAATATGGTCAAGCCGCATGACGTCATCTTGCCTAACGTCAGGAGCGCGCATGAACGCAACCCCCGTTTCGGGGATTGAGGTTATTATCGAGACCTGTATCTGCGCCCTTTTCGCCAAGAAATTCAATGGATGTGGCACAGTACGCCCATGGTTTCAGGTGAAGTGCCTCCAAAGCTAAATAAAAGTCCGGGCGGATTGGATAAAAAGAAATCGATCATTCTTGGACTCATCGGACTGGCCTTTATTGTCCTTATTTTCTGGAAAGTCATTCCGCAGATTGGGAGCTATTCTCAAGCGTTAACTGCACTTGAAGCAATGAGCGTTTTGGCGATATTCCTGATTGCTGTTTGCGTGTTGGTTTATTTACTCACTTACGGTCTCCCCTTTCTCGCAGCGACTCCAGGTCTGAAGTATTGGCGGTCACAGCAGGTCAACCAAGCAGCTTTTGCGATCAGCAACGGTGTGCCTGGTGGAGGCGCGGTTGGTCTCGCCGTGCAATTCGGAATGTTGAACACTTTTGGTATCTCAGGAACGAGTGCTACTGCCGCCATCACCGCGGTGGGATTGTGGAGCACCTTTGTAACTTTATTTTTTCCCGTTCTTGGCGTGATAGCAATCACCCTGTTTGGACTTGGCGGTAACACACATGCCGTCACCGGGATCCTTGGGATCGCCATTTTGGCCCTGGTTGTCATAGTTTTCGTACTCGTCATGCGTTCTGAACCCTTAGCCGTGAAAATCGGATCCTTGGCTAATAAAATTATTAATCCTCTCCGAAAGCGGATTAAGGCGCTCGCGACAGTTGATTTGCAGGCACCAATCGTGAAATTCCGTGCGAACATGTATGAGGTCCTGAAACGTCGATGGGGTGCCTTGACCGCCGCCCAAATTGCAGTCTCATTTACGCAATTTCTGATTCTCTACGTTGCTCTGCGTGGAGTTGAGGGCTGGGATACTGCGGGGACCTCTTTTGCGGCTGCATTTGCCGCATTTGCGATCGCTCAGATAGGACTGATGATCCCAATAACACCCGGAGGTTTGGGTACGGTCGATGCAGCGTTGATCGCACTTTTGGTGGGCTTTGGGGCATCAACGGGTGCCGCCACTGCGGCCGACCTTGTATGGCGAGCTGCTAGTTTCATCCCACAAATTGTGATCGGTGTAGTTGCGCTTATCGCCTGGTACCGCAAGGCTGGCCAGGCTTTGGCCAAGGTATCAGGTAATCCGCCTCAGGCAGCTGGGCCAAACACCACCTGAGAATGTGACCCCGAAAGTAGTGTCCCATTGGAATATCAGATGAGCACCCACTATGGTTTTCCTAACCCGGTCGTCGCGGGAGGGGAAGCCTTCGGCGGCCGGGTCTTTTCATGTAGATCATCGAATAGATCATTGATAATAATTGTGAGCGGGGATTCACTGGAGTGATCAATACACACGCTAAGGAATGGGCCTCTTTCGTAGCTCTTGGTGACAGTTTCACCGAGGGCGTGGCTGACCTTGGTGTCAATGATGTGTATTACGGCTGGGCTGATCGCTTGGCTGGAAAGTTAGCCGACAAATATTGCACGCCGGACGAACCCTTGCGATACGCAAATCTTGCCATCCGTGGACGATTATTAACCCAAATGGTGGATGAGCAGGTCCCTCGCGCACTTGAGCTCAATCCAGCATTGGTCTCCTTCGCCGGTGGAATCAATGACGCCATGCGAGGTTCATTTGACCTAGACGTCAAGGCAACCGAACTTGAATATGCCGTACGAGAATTGCGATCTGGCGGACATGATGTTCTACTTTTTGCCTTCGGAGATCCAGGGCGCAATTCGAAGGTAATGGGACTAATTCGTGATCGCTTTGCGGGCTTGCGGTCAGCGACCCTAGCTATTGCAGAGGCTTATGACTGCTACCTGGTTGATTTTTGGGACAAGGAAATATTTGATGATCCAGGTATTTGGGATGCAGACAGGCTGCATTTAAACCCACGCGGCCATGCCCTAGTTGCCGATGCCGCGATGCAGGCTCTGGGCTGGGGCAATTCAGATTGGCTGGTGCCCAACGGTGAGATTGTTCGGGCGAATCTACCCGCGCGGGCACTGGGTCACATGTCGTGGGCCAAGAATCATGGGTGGCCATGGGTTAGCCGGCGATTGCGCGGTGCTTCATCTGGCGATGGAATCTCCGCCAAATATTGGGACTACGTGAATATCTCTCCTCGGGCGTAACCCACTCATCTAGGTGACTCAAGCAGCTGGGTGGCTCAAGCACCTGACCGTGCACAAGCCTGTCTCCGACCGTCTCGCAATCCACAAAAGATCAGGCAATCTTTACCACAGGGTAGATCGTGCATCAGATTTCTTTCATGACGATATTGATGCAATCCCATGATTCGAATGTGAAAGCCGCGCGGGAGACCCTTAACGATTTAGTTGGGTCGTTTGGTTTTTATCCGGAAAATAGTCTCATTATTCGCTGGATCAAACGAGGCAAAGTAGTGCTTACCCAGAGGTGCGATGTCGCCGCGTTTGTGAGCCCCGAAGGATTGAGTCAGTCTGATGTGGAGATTTACCTTGAACCGGGACAAACTTACTTCGCCGAAGAGGCTGTGATTGTTATATGTCTTGACAATGTGAACCCGCGCGTTCATGAAGTCATAGAGGTCGTTGGGTCAGGAATGGCTCACGCAAATATCACGCTCGTGGATGCTTTTATTGTGGTTGGCCAACACATAATTTCGAGCGGGTGTGGTGGGGATTGCCAACCACATGTGGCGCTAACCGATACGGGGGTTAGTCGCCTGGATCGCGAGAAACAGTGCGCCAGCAATCCAGCGCTGCTTATCGATGCTAACGAGTTCCCACAGCTGCCCAAACCTGAAAGCCTTAATGCGTGGAGGGCCACGGAAAGTCTTTTTGTCCAAGACCGTTTGAGTCGGGCAGGGGGTCCCTTGGCGCTGGGCGAAATTGTTCGGCTCACAGTGGCGATGGGGGACATTCGGGTGCGAGACTCAATCTTGTGGGATATGGCGAATGGTGTTTTTGACCGGCGTCTCGTGGCAAGTCTATTAACTGATTTGCTGCCCAAGTTGGATGCCAAACATGGTGCGTCCATTGCGACTTGCGCGGCGGTTTGTTGGTGGCTCAACGGCAATGGTGCAATGGCCAACCTGTGTGTCAATCGCGCCGTAAATGATCTCCCGGGTTACTCGTTGGCGATCATGGTCCGTACGGCACTGGAGCACGCCCTCCCGCCAAGTTTTTGGCTCGAGAGCATCAATGAACTCACACGTGATCAGTGTCTGAGCGGACTTGAGGTAGCGCCGTAAACCACATGTCGATATAGTTTGGCCTAGGTCAAGAGTCCAGCGTTAAGCCCCGGCTAGCTAGACGGCAACCCTCCAACCGCGGTGGGGTGCTCCCGGTGGAGACCTGGCCACATTCATTGTGGCAAGCGCGGGTCTTGCATAAGGCAAGGCCCCAGACTGATTGAGGTTGCCATGCATAGTTGTTGTACAAGCATCTACATCTGAGCTAGCGGGTTCGTGCTCTACCCAGATACCGCTTACAAAGGTTCGAAGTAGATCCCGGCGCCCGACATCTTGTTAATTTACTAATTACCCGAAGGAGTAGGACATGACCGATAATTGGACATTCGAAACGAAGCAAATTCACGCTGGACAAACCCCAGATGAAGCAACGGGAGCAAGAGCTCTCCCCATTTACCAAACCACGTCATATGTTTTTAAAGACACAGAGCATGCAGCAAACCTTTTTGCGCTTAAGGAACTCGGGAATATTTACACCCGAATAATGAACCCAACCCAAGCTGCAGTAGAGAATCGCATCGCAGCCCTTGAAGGTGGCGTCGGTGCGCTACTCGTCGCCAGTGGTCAAGCGGCGGAAACGCTGGCAATCTTAAACATTGCTGAAGTTGGGGACCACATTGTTTCAAGTGCAAGCTTGTACGGCGGAACCTACAACTTGTTTCATTACACACTGCCAAAACTCGGAATCGAAGTTTCTTTCGTCGAGAATGCCGATGACTTAGATTCCTGGAGAGCGGCAATTCGTCCAAACACGAAGGCTTTTTACGGCGAGACATTGTCGAATCCTCGAAATGATGTTTTGGACATCGAGGGCGTCGCATCCGTGGCGCATGAATTTGGAGTCCCACTGATTGTTGACAATACGGTGGCAACGCCGTACCTCATCAGGCCAATTGAATTCGGCGCCGACATCGTGGTTCACTCGGCGACGAAATATTTGGGTGGTCATGGAACTGCGGTGGCAGGTGTAATTGTTGATGCGGGAACTTTTGATTACGCCCTGTATCCGGATCGATACCCTAATTACAATCAACCCGACCCCAGCTATCACGGTCTGGTTTACGCGCGCGACCTTGGCGTGGGCGGGGCATTCGGAGTCAACTTGGCATTCATCCTTAAGGCTCGGGTCCAACTACTCCGTGATATCGGTGCAGCTGTATCACCATTTAATGCCTTCCTCATTGCGCAAGGAATCGAAACGCTCTCACTGCGGGTCCAACGGCACACAGAGAGCGCATTGGCTGTCGCGCAATGGTTGGAGAAGCGATCTGAGGTTCTTTCGGTCAACTATGCAGGCCTGCCCTCAAGCCCGTGGTATTCACATGGTCAAAAATATGCGCCTAAGGGGACTGGTGGTGTTCTCAGTTTCGAGATTGAAGGGGGAGTCGAGGCAGGTAAGAAGTTTGTTGAAGGTCTAGTGCTGCACAGTCACGTTGCCAACATCGGAGATGTGCGCAGTCTGGTCATCCATCCGGCTTCTACAACACATTCGCAGTTGACCCCGGAAGAACAACTTGCTGGCGGAGTCACACCAGGCCTCGTTCGTTTGGCGGTTGGCCTAGAAGGGTTATCCGACATCCTGTCCGACCTCGAAGTCGGATTTGCCGCGGCTAAGAACTAAATGCACACCGAATATGGAGCATTAAGTTATCAAGGAAAACCTCCCGCCAGCGCTGCCTGGCGGGAGGGATTCCCGCACGGTGAACGGCTTTTTTTCGACTTCGGTCCTTTCGCCACCGACTCCGGTTTTACATTTGAACAAGTTAGCGTTGCCTATCAGACTTGGGGAGCTCTTAACGAAGACGCAAGTAACGCTATTTACGTTGCACATGCACTTACCGGTGACTCGCACGTAACCGGCGAGGCGGGTGCCGGGCACGCAACCGGTGGCTGGTGGAATTCTCTGGTGGGTCCAGGTGCTCCGATTGACACTGACAAGTATTTTGTTGTGTGCGCCAACGTATTAGGGGGATGCCAGGGTACGACCGGGCCCTCGAGTACCGCCCCCGATGGCAAAGCATGGGGTTCGCGGTTCCCAGTAATAACCATTGCCGACATGGTGCGGGTTGAATACGAGCTCATGAGGTTCCTTGAGATTGAGTCCTTCGCATTAATGCTTGGTCCATCACTAGGCGGAATGCGAGTTTTGGAGTGGATGGTGCGTTACCCCGAAGCGGTTCGGGGCGGACTCGTATTAGGGTCAACGGCAGCTGTAAGCGCGGAAGAAATAGGTATTCATGCGACCCAGATTTCAGCAATTGAATTGGATCCACACTTTAATAATGGGGATTACTACGACTCAGCAGTAGGGCCGGTTGCAGGGATGGGGCTAGCGCGCCGCATTGCCCATCTGAGTTATCGGAGCGAAAGTGAACTTGATCTGCGTTTTGGACGTAATCCTCAGGGGACAGCGGTGCCTTCTAAGGGGGGATTGTTTGCGGTTGAGTCCTATCTGAATCACCATGCTGACAAACTTGCTCGTAGATTTGATGCCAACACATATATAGCTTTAACGAGAGCCATGACCCTGTTCGACCTTGGCGAGGGTCGGGGAGGAGTTGTCAATGCACTCAATAGCATTAATGCACCACTCACGGTTGTCGGCATTGACTCCGATCGTCTTTTTCCATTGAGACTTCAGCAAGAAATTGTTGACTCCAGCCCCGGTGCAGACGGACTGCACCTCTTAATCTCGCCATTTGGCCACGACGGTTTTCTGGTAGAAGAAGAACAGGTTGCCCAATTTGTGGGCCATGCATTGAATCGGGTGGAGGAGTCAACTTCCACGCAATAAAAAGTTGATGTTCACAAAAAAAGTTGTTGTCCACAGGTTTATGTCGTGGGCTTGAACCCTGATGCATTCCGAACAACAATCGAGAAGTGAAATTCAAACATCGTTTGGCTTTAGTTCTTGCTGTGAGTATTGGCGCACTAGGTGTGTCGTGTGTAGGTTCTTCCGCTCCACAAAGTATGGCGAATCCCGACGTTTTCGCTAATCCAGAGCAGGTGCGCTACGAAGGGAGTGGAGGACTGGTCCTCCCTGACACGGTGGACAGCAGCACCCGAAATGAAGTTATTGGCTGCCGAGGGTGTGCCTGGAAGCTGACGGTCGCATGTGTACCGGGACCCGAGAATTACTGTGATGCAGGTATTCGGGCCTGTCCGGGATTGATCGACCACATGCGGGTGTGGTTCAAACCTGTATATGGTGACTGGCAAGAAGTCGATCGCATCTGTTTAACGAATTACGAGGTCACTACCGTTGCTGATCTCGAACGCGCCATGTCTGAGTCCTTCGCTCGCTATGTCCCAGAGCAAGCGGTGCTCTGTTGGCCCAATCATGGTGCAATAACGAACTTGCCATTGATCTGCGAGTCTGGTCAGAGTTCGAAAGTGGTCATGTGGCAAATCCCCATTGCCGGATTTGACGTAGCTATATCAACCACACCATCGTGGACATGGGATTTCGACGGGTCACCTTTTTTCAGCCGCAAGGCGGGTGGGTCCTATCCCAACCTAGATATTTCACACACATTCCCAACCCCTGGGCGCAAAGTAATCAGCCTTACCACCCGATGGAATGGTGCTTTCAGGATTGATTCACTCGATTCCGTGCCCATCGAGGGTGAACTGATTCAGGGAAGTTCAATCCATGTCACCATTGGCCAGGCGAAGGCACGTTTACGCTGCCCCGGCGAGGGGTCTTGCTGACCGGCATGTCAAGATAGAGCGCCCGAACAAGCCGACAGGCTTGACTCGGGCACTTGTTATGGGTCATCAGCGAAAGGGCACCCACTCTCACATGGCAGCAGCAGCGAAAAAGACAACATCCACGAATAAACCCGGGATTAAACCCACGGTCGCGAAAAAGAAAGTTGCCGTGAAACCTCCGGCAAATAAAAAAGCAGCACCGATTAAGAAAGCTGCACCTGCCAAAAAGGCAGTCGCGGTCAAAAAGGTCGCAGCTGCCAAAAAGGCAGCACCTGTCAAGAAGAGTGCCCCAGCAAAAAAAGTTGTGACAAAAAAGAGCCAAACGCCAAATAAGAGTGCTGCTAAGCCTGCACAAGGGGCGGACAAGCGGGATAAAGAGTCTCTGGTTGACGTCGTAGAAATTGGCGATGAAGTCATTGAGTTGGATCTGTCTGAGGAGCCCGATTTAAAGGTTGCGGCCGAATTAGAAAAAGACTTGGAAATCGATCTGGAGAAAGACTTAGCGGAAGCCGAAAAGGATGGACCAGCAACAACGTCGGATGACTCGGCGACGTTCACGATTTCTCATGTTGATGAGACAGATGAGCCAGTTCAAACTGTCACGGTCGCTGGTGCAACTGCTGATCCTGTCAAAGACTACTTAAAGCAAATTGGCAAAGTTCCCCTGCTTAATGCAGAGATGGAAGTGGAATTGGCCAAGAGAATAGAAGCGGGGCTCTTCGCTGAAGAAATGCTCAACGAAGGCGCCAAGATGGATAAAAAGACGCGCCTAGATATGGAGTGGATCGCAACGGATGGCAGGCGGGCAAAGAACCACCTTCTTGAGGCGAACCTTAGGCTTGTTGTCTCACTCGCGAAGCGATATACGGGACGAGGGATGCTTTTCCTTGATTTGATCCAAGAGGGGAACCTTGGATTGATCCGCGCAGTCGAGAAATTTGACTACACCAAGGGATACAAGTTTTCAACATACGCCACGTGGTGGATTCGTCAGGCGATCACGAGAGCCATGGCTGACCAAGCGCGAACCATTCGAATCCCCGTTCACATGGTTGAAGTGATTAATAAACTAGCCCGTGTTCAACGTCAAATGCTTCAGGATCTGGGCCGTGAGCCAACTCCTGAAGAATTGGCAATGGAATTAGATATGACTCCGGAAAAGGTCGTCGAGGTCCAAAAGTATGGCCGGGAACCGATTTCACTGCACACACCGCTCGGCGAGGAAGGCGACAGCGAATTTGGTGACCTGATCGAGGATTCAGAAGCGATCGTCCCTAGTGACGCAGTGTCATTCACGCTTCTGCAAGAGCAACTGGAATCTGTACTCGATACGCTCAGCGATCGTGAAGCGGGCGTGGTGCGTATGCGGTTCGGATTAACAGATGGGCAGCCTAAGACTCTTGATGAAATTGGCAAAGTGTACGGGGTGACCCGTGAGCGAATCAGACAAATTGAGAGCAAGACAATGTCAAAACTGCGGCACCCAAGCCGATCACAGGTTTTGCGGGATTATCTCGACTAGAAAGTTTGTAACCCACCCACGAACAGATAGTGGCTACTACGGGCGTTCGTTGAGGCGGTGGAGTTCATCGACGATATTTACGACCTTTGGTCGCAAGGCCGCCTCGTGCGCGCCCCAGTGATGACCGCAGAAGAGCAGTTGTGATCCTCCGGGGAGTTCGGCAAGAATGTACGCCTGAGCGCCACAACGGTCACAACGATCCGTGGTGGCGAGTGTGGCTGGGACCAGGGTCTGAGTGCTGGGTGCGGACATGACACAAGTTAAACATGAAATCGGTTTCCAAGGTGCATAGGCGCTCCGAGGTTCGCCAATAGCGAAGTTGGGGATCACAGATTTCTGGATGATTTCTGGATGTGAGTCACTCCCGCGGGTTGGAGCGGAGTCCCGGTAGGTTAGGGCAGTGGCAAAACCAAAATCCTCAAATGATTCTGCGCAGGAATACACATCCAAGAATATCGCGGTTCTTGAGGGACTCGAGGCGGTCCGTAAGCGCCCAGGAATGTATATCGGCTCCAATGACTCTCGTGGATTGATGCATTGCCTTTGGGAGATTGTTGACAACGGTGTAGACGAAGCCCTTGCTGGGTTCTGTACAGAAATTTCGGTAACGCTCTTGCCCGATGGTTCAGTCGAGGTTCACGATAACGGACGCGGGATCCCCATTGATATCGAGAAAAGGACAAAACTTACGGGCGTGGAAGTTGTAATGACAAAGCTTCACGCAGGTGGAAAATTCGGTGGTGGTTCCTATTCGGCATCCGGTGGACTACATGGAGTGGGAGCATCGGTTGTTAATGCGTTGTCTTCCAGGCTTGACGTCTCTGTCACTCGCGGTGGCAAAATCCATTCAATGTCATTCCGCAGGGGTGTGCCGGGTAATTTCGATGAAGAAGGCCCTCAGGGTGGTTTTTCCAAGAAAAGTGGACTTAGTGTCACCGGAAAGGCTCCACGAACACACAGTGGCACGACGGTTCGTTGGTGGTCTGACCATGAAGTTTTCACCAAAGATGCGCAATACGATCGTGCCGCGTTGCGTGAACGTGCGCTTCAAAGTTCCTTCTTGGTGCCAGGACTCACCATTAAGCTCGCGGATCTTCGCGACAGTGAGGACCTTTGGCAAGAATCTTTTCAACACAAGGGTGGCATTGCCGAATACGCCAGTTACCTCAGCCAAGGTGAGGAGATCGGAGGAGTTATTCGGCTCACCGGGACGGGGCACTTTACGGAAACCGTTCCGGTGCTCGATGATCAAGGGCACATGAAGAGTCAAGAACTTCAACGTGACCTGGGGGTAGATATAGGTCTCATCTGGAACACTGGATATGAGTCAACTCTTCGTTCATTTGTCAACGTGATCGCCACGCCTAAAGGAGTAACGCACGTGATTGGGCTGGAGCGAGCCCTCACTAAAGTTTTTAACGAGTACTTAAAAGAGTCGAAGATTCTCAAAGCCAGCGAAGATGGTGTTACCAAAGAGGATGTCAGTGAGGGCCTCACGGCAGTTGTCGCGGTTCGGCTCGCTGAACCTCAATTTGAAGGCCAGACGAAGGAGATCCTTGGGACACCTGCGGCTACTCGAATCGTGGCAGCCGTGGTTGCCAAAGAAATGTCCAAGTGGTTGAAAACACCTCCACGTGGAGATAAGGCAACTGCCCGAACTATTGCGGAAAAAGTAGCTAATGCCATGCGTACCCGAGTGGCAGCTCGCAGCCACCGCGATACCCAGCGGCGGAAAACTGCTCTTGAATCGTCCTCAATGCCAGCAAAGCTCGTTGATTGTCGCAGTACCGATGTCGCAGAATCTGAGCTCTTCATTGTGGAGGGCGACAGTGCCCTCGGTACTGCAAAATCTGCCCGTGATTCCAAGTACCAAGCGTTGCTTCCGATTCGAGGGAAAATTCTCAACGTCCAGAAGTCCTCTTTGTCTGACATGTTGAAAAACACTGAATGCGCATCAATAATTCAGGTGATCGGTGCGGGCTCTGGTCGGTCATTCGACCTTGAGCAGGCTCGGTACGGAAAAATTATTCTGATGTCCGATGCCGACGTTGACGGAGCGCACATTCGATGTTTGTTACTCACACTTATCAATCGCTACATGCGTCCCCTGCTGGAGGATGGACGGGTATTTGCGGCGGTTCCACCATTGCATCGCATTGAAGTCGTCAATGCAGGGAGCAAGGCCAATGACGTCACGTATACGTACTCGGATCAAGAAATGAAGTTAGTCCTAGCCCAGGCTGATAAAGCGGGAAAACGGGTCAAAGATCCCGTTCAGCGTTATAAAGGTCTAGGTGAAATGGACTCCCATCAACTGAGGGAAACCACCATGGACCCGGCACACCGCACCTTGCGTCGCATGACGATTTCTGACGCTGATAGTGCTGTGGATGTGTTCGACCTTTTGATGGGCACTGATGTTGCACCTCGAAAAGAATTCATTGTTTCTGGGGCTCAGAACCTGGATCGAGAAAGGATTGACGCATGACCGATAGCACGGACGTTTTTAGTATGGACTTCGCCGACGTACTCGAGGCTAATAAAAACTATGCTCGTCACTTTAGTGACAGTGAGCTCACCGGTGTGGCCAGAAAAGGTTTGGCAGTTGTGACCTGTATGGATTCACGCATTGATCCTCTCGCACTCTTAGGCATGATGCCAGGTGATGTGAAAATCCTTCGAAATGCGGGAGCTCGTGTAACTGAAGACGTATTGCGGACTTTAGTCTTAGCGAACCACCTCCTCGGGGTTAATCGTGTACTCGTGATGCCCCACACAGATTGTCGAATGGCTTCGGCTAACGAGGATGAGATGCACAAAGCCATCTTGGCCGCATCGGGTATTGACTCGCGTGGGATTGAAATTAGAACGGTCACAGATCAGGTAAGCGCCTTGAGTCTTGATGTGACTCGAGTTCGCGCCTACCCTTTACTCTCAAAGTCGATTGTCGTGGGTGGCGCTATTTTTGACGTGCATACGGGTCTCCTTATGCCCCAAGATATTTAGTATTGAAAATGGAATGAGGCGTTCATGAGCGTTGCTGTGATAGGAGCAGGTCCTTCGGGCATTTACTCTGCTGAGCATTTAGCCATGGAATACAAAGTGGCGGTTGATGTTTACGATGCGCTGCCTGTGCCATTTGGTCTTGTGCGCTACGGCGTTGCTCCTGACCATTTTTCCATCAGATCAGTGCGGGACAAGTTGGCGCAGACCTTTGAGAATCCATTGGTCAGGTTTCGCGGCAACGTGACCATTGGTCAGGATTTATCCGTTGAAGAATTGCAGGAGCACTATGACGCCGTTATTTACACTTATGGCGCTTCGTTGGACCGAGAACTGGGTATCCCTGGAGAAGGTCACCCAATGAGCATCGCGGCAACGGCCTTTGTTCGCTGGTACACGGGACACCCTGAGGCGACAGACTTTGGTGATTTGATCTCACGGGCGAGTGATGTTGCTGTGATTGGTCTAGGAAACGTGGCAGTCGATGTAACACGCATTCTGGTCAAGCCGGTGTCCGAGCTGGAACAGACCGATATTCCACTTCACGTCCTTGATGCGCTTTCTCGTAGTGCAGTTCGCCGGGTACATGTCGTTGGTCGGCGAGGCCCCCAACACGCAACGTTCACCACAAAGGAACTGAAGGAGCTTGGTGAGATTCCCGGCGTTGACGTAATTGTTGACTCCAAGGATTTGCCCACGGATTTTGCCCAGGTGACTGATAGCAAGATTGTGGCTCGAAATCTTGATGTCATGGCGCAGTGGGTCAAGCGTGAAGCCCACTCTGACAAAAGTATTCATTTTCATTTCTATAGTGCCCCCAAGAGCATGGATCTCGAACGTGGCGTATTGATCGTAGACACAATGACACTCGATGATCACGATCGCCTAGTTGCAACAGGTGAAGTGAGGGAGATTCCATCTCAGATGGTAGTTCGAAGTATCGGATACCGAGGGGAAGGCCTTCCTGGACTTCCATTTGATCACAACACTAACGTGATTCCGAGTACCGATAGCACGATTATTGGTCTGGAGAACTCATATGTTGCAGGTTGGATAAAGCGTGGACCATCTGGAATTATCGGAACAAATAAGAAAGACGCTGTTTCATGTGTGAACACGCTTGTCGCAAGTCGAGGCGAATCCTTCACTACAAGTCCTAACGCAATTGATCAATTGCTGGCTGATCGAAATATTGAAGTTATCGATTTCGCGGGCTGGAAGAGGATTGATGCTCGTGAGAAAGAACTTGGGAATTCCCGTGGCAAGGAGCGAACAACCATTCATGATCGTGGGGAATTGATCCGCATCGGTCAAGGGCTCTAACGAGGAAAAAACTTATACCGGCCCTTGCAGTTGGTATTGCGTGTTGGATTTCGATGCGCCACCACACGATTCCACTACCTCAACGATTGTCGCAGCAACTGTGAAAACTTTGGTAGCACCATTAATAAAAGTCGTTATGTAGTGGACGGTGCCTAAACGTTCATCTGACTCAAAGACAATTGTTTGTGGCCACACAGATGCGTGCACCACTTGTTGAGCAGGGGTTAAATTCGTGTTTCCCCTAATGAACTGAGATCCGATGCCGCCGTGCTCCATTAGACCCGTGACCGCATGCGGTTCAAGCCGTCCAAGAACAAGATTCTCGGGTAGCCAGATTGCAGTTGGGGCGAATCGGTGTCCACCTATGTGCGAGCATTCCAAAATTTGCCCAAACAGGCTGGGGGAAAGCAACTTCTTGGACTCAGTGATGAGATTCCGGCCGAAAGTAGCGCAACATGCGTCGCGTTTACCATTTGTGCAGATTAAGAGCATGGGACTTGAAGGTCGTGTTGTTGCGAGGTTTGGAATCCCTTGTGAATTCAATGTACCCACGACTAAGCCGCTGCTGCGGGATGAGCACAAAAAGGTTGATAATGGATACGGGTCTACACCTTTGGGTGTTCGGGCCAGCAGAATTTTGGCATCGTGTTCATTCGCCCAGATCGTGAGATCTCGTGAGACGAGGGTGTCAAGCGGGCGTTCTCCCCATGGTCCTTGATGCATAACGATCAGCCAGGAGTCCGAAGTTGGCGCGGTTCCTGCGAGGGGAACCTTTTCGTTGAGAACGCTACAAGGTGCGCGGCTTGACACGGTTCACGATTCTAAGCGGATGGTAATAGGGCCGCCGATTGCGTCTACAGGGTGTGTGAGCTGTGAGCCTGTTCCATCACGTTTACCGTCGGGGTTAGGGAGTTGGGCGGCACTTCCACTAGAGGTTGCTGCCCGAGCAGGAGCTGGGCCACACCAAGCGCATAGCAATGTATCTTCTCCAGATCGAAACTTGTGAGCTCTCACTCCAGAAGTTGCTCGACCTTTGGCCGGATACTGACCAAAGTCAGACATTTTCCCGTGTCCCAGTTCGGTCCCCGGGAGGGCCTGGTTTGAACCAGAGATGCTCACAACAACATTGACTTCCTTTGGGTCGACCACACCAAAGAAAATAACATGTGAGTCTGCAACCTTTATTCCAGCGACCCCGCCCGCCGATCGACCTTGTGGACGCACAGAAGTGGCAGGGAAATGAAGTAACTGCCCGGCGGCGGTCATGAACACTAATTGGCACCGGTGAGCACTGGGATCATCGAGTGCGACTGCCCCGACGACCGCGTCTGTTTCATCCAACCCAATGACGTCCCACACGGAGCGATTGACCGGGTGGGTTGAATTGAGGCGTTTAACTAAACCGTTACGTGTACCCAACACAAATGGTGACTCGAGATTTAACACGGCTATGGGCGCTTCGTTCTTCTCCAGCGAGAGGAAGGCGCCAATTGGTGCACCGCCGCTGAGTCCTGGTACTCCGGTGGTCGGGGGGATCGCAGGGATATCAACGACGGAAATTCGATGGACATTCCCCAATGAGGTGATTATTCCCAATTCCCCGCGGGAGGTGCCACGGGCTGCAGAAACGACAACGTCATGACTTGTTCGGGGATTAGTCTCACCGTTGGGTGAAAGATCAGTACTAACGGAAGCCGTTCGGGCGATGAGGCCCGTACTTGAAAGGAGTACCACGCAATCCTCGTCAGCGATTTCCAACGTGGTATCGGTATTGACCTGCGGCGCGCCCGTCGCTTCGAGAAGCAAAGTTCTGCGGGGGTTGGAATGCGTTGAACTAACCTGTGCCAACTCGGCTGAAACGAGCTCACGAAGCTGTACCTCGCTAGCAAGAAGGGCCTCGAGTTCTTCAATGGTTGAGCGTAACTGATCGGCTTCCTTGTCCAATTCAATTCGTGAAAATTTGGTGAGTCTGCGCAGTGGCATTTCCAATATGTAATTTGTTTGAATTTCTGTCAGGTCAAAAATCTCCATAAGTCGACTTCGTGCCGCAGTGGTGTCATCACTGTTACGGATGACTTGAATAACCTCATCAATGTCAAGAATCGCTGTGAGCAAACCATCAACGAGATGTAGTCGATTGGCCGCGACGTCCTTGCGGAACCGACTGCGCCTTGTTACTACATTGATGCGATGGTCAATGAAGACCTCGATCATCTGCTTAAGACCCATAGTTACCGGCTGACCTTCAACTAGGGCAACAGCATTGATATTGAATGAGTCCTGCATGGGAGTTAACTTAAACAACTGTTCAAGGATAGCTTCTGGAGAAAAGGCACTTTTACATTCGATAACAAGTTGTAATCCAGAGTCACCGTCGGTGAGGTCTACGATGTCGGAAATACCTTGCAGTTTTTTACTGATTACTAAGTCTTTCACTCGTTCTATAACGCGTTCTGGACCGACATTCGCGGGTAACTCGGTCACAATGATCCCACGTTTTCTTGGCGTGAGTTGTTCAATTCTCGCTCGAGCGCGAACCTTAAATGTTCCTCTGCCACACTCATAGGCATCCCTGATGCCGTCAAGCCCAATAATCACGCCACCTGTAGCAAAATCAGGACCAGGGATGAAGGTCATGAGTTCATCTAGAGTGGCCTGTGGGTGATCTAAGAGGAACCTGGTTGCATTTATGACCTCCGCAAGATTGTGGGGGGCTAGGTTTGTAGCCATTCCTACGGCAATGCCGCTGGCGCCGTTTACCAGTAGGTGAGGAATTGCTGCAGGCAGTACGAGTGGCTCTATCTCCCTCCCATCGTAATTCGGGGAAAAATCCACAACGTCCTCGTCGATGCCTGCCGTCATGTCAATTGCACTCTGAGCTAAGCGTGCTTCTGTATAGCGCATGGCTGCCGGGCCATCATCGAGTGATCCAAAGTTTCCATGGCCATCAATGAGCGGAAGACGAAGGGCGAAGGACTGGGACATGCGAACCAACGCGTCATAGATTGCCGAATCTCCATGGGGGTGTAACCGGCCCATCACTTCCCCGACAACCCGGGCGCTTTTTACATGTCCACGATCTGGGCGAAGACCCATCTGATTCATCTGGAAAAGAATCCGTCGCTGAACGGGCTTGAGTCCATCACGGGCGTCGGGTAGTGCGCGCGAGTAAATAACCGAATAGGCGTATTCCAAGAAAGAGTCGCGCATTTCGTCGGCGACATCGGTGTCAATGATCTTTGAGCCACCGCTTCTAGTGCTCTTCTTAACTGCCATTGGTCGTGCATTTTCCTCTCGGTGGGGTGCGCCTATATGGGCGCAGATTCGCTAGCGAGTGTGGTGGCTCCAATTTCACCAAGTACACGTGCGGCCAGAGTAGTGCCTGCTGCAATAGATGCTGGGATATCGCTGCCTGCGAGCCACGCGTTGAGAAATCCGGAGTTGAAGGCATCACCGGCACCTGTCGTTGACTTAACAGAACCAATTTTATCCACCGAGCTCGTGAAGTTGTGAACTGTGTTCACGAGCGCACGTACCGGTTCAGGACCGTCCGTTACCACGACAATCGGTAATGACGAATTCAGGGCTGCTGAGATGAGATCCATGTCTATATTGTCATCGACAATCTCTTTTTTGCTCAATAATCTAGTTATTTCTCGAGCTTCATCGGCATTGGCAAGTAGAAGGTCACTGCGCTCCAGCGCTGCCATAAGTTGTGGTTGATTGTGCTCAAGCAATGCACTTGATGCAGGGTCCAAACTGATGGTGGCTCCCATGCGGCGTGCAGCATCCATGTAGGCAAGCGCGGTGAACCCACTCAATTCATGAAAAAGCATGTATGCGGAAACGTGAAGATGGGTAATACTTGAGGCCGCCAATTGATCAATCAGTTTCGAGTTATCAAGCTTTGCATTGGCACCGGCACTGGGAATCATCGTTCGCTGGCCGTCAAATTCGTTGAGAATCAAGCAGACACCCGTTTGCGCCTCGGGTACCCGTTGAACCAACATGTGAACCCCGCACTTACCGATCTCGTTGATTAGGTAATCACCCAGTGGATCAGTGCCCACGGCTCCTATTAAAGAAACATTGTTTCCCGCACGTGCAAGCCATGTGGCTGTATTGGCGGCACTGCCCCCGGGGCTCATTACCGCTCGGGAAGGATAATCACTACCCCTGGCACGGGTTAATGCCTCGAGAGTGTCCACCTCGAATGCGATATCAACCATCAGGTCACCAAGAAGTTGAACCGACGCGGTACCCATGTTTAGTTAGGCCCGCTTCATCTCGCGGGAATTCGCAACGGCTATTCGAGCGGCGAGGTCGGCATTTCGAACGATGATTTCAGTATTAACCACCAAGCTCTGACCGTGTGTTGCTCGGTGGAAATGGTCGAGTAGAAAAGGTGTCACGTCCTTACCAGCAATTTTCTTTGAGTCTGCTAATTTCAAACCGTCAGCTAAAACTTCGTCGTGTAAATCTGGGTCAAGTTGACTTGTGAGAGGCAATGGGTTGGCGATCACCAGGCCAGAAGTGATGGCTAATTCGCGTCTCGCAGCCATGACGTCTGCGATCTCTGAAGGGTCAGCAAGTGACCAGTCAATATAAAATCCTGAGTCACTCAGGTAGAAGCCGGGGAATTGATGTGATCCGTAAACAACAACACCGACATTCAGTGTCTCAAGCCTCTCCAGAGTTGCTCCAACATCGAGTATTGACTTCACACCCGAACACACGATCGTGATTGGGAGTTGGCTCAGTGCCGTCAAGTCAGCGGACTCATCCCAACTCTCACGAGCATGCCGGTGAACACCGCCTAAACCGCCTGTGGCGAAAACTTCGATGCCAACTGCATGAGCTAAATGACTGGTTGCAGCGACGGTCGTTGCGGCGAATCCTTTTCGTGCAGCAACTGTGGCAAGGTCACGGATGCTCGTTTTAACTACATCATCGCGCGTCGCAACTTGCTCCAAGTCCGCTTCTGACAATCCAATGTGAACTTGGCCCTCAAGCACGGCAATAGTTGCTGGTATAGCTCCGCGAGATCGAACGATGTTTTCTACCTCGAGGGCAACACGCATATTTTCCGGACGGGGGAGCCCATGGCTGATGATTGTGGACTCCAAAGCGACAATGGGAGCGCCACTATTCAGCGCTTGGGAAACCTCGTCCGTGTACGTAAAAAGGTTGGACTTTTGATTCGGTAAAATCACGACTTGACCCTAACCCCTAGACTTGGACACGATGAAGACCGGTGTGCTGGTGCAGCAGATGCAAAGTGATCTAGAGCGTCACGGGTACTACCCTCAACTTGTTTTCCAGTCACTGAGTAGCGCACTTGGTCCAGAAGAGCTACTTGCTTATGTTGTGCATCAAGAGGCAACCTTCGAGCGCGATGAACTACGTCGGCACATGAGCGTTCTGGCTCTGACCCACACTCGGCTCATAGTCTCCCATACCGACGAGCACAACCACGAAGGTGAAATCTATGCATCGACGTCCAATGAGAGCGTTCGTTTAGGCGCTATTGACACAGTTGTGCTAAACCAAGTTGTTAAAAACCCTCTAGGTTCGGGGGAACCAACACTTTCTGAGGTCGTACTCTCAGTTGGTTGGGGCGCGGTGAGCCGGATAGAAATTGAGGCTGCGGCGTGCGGTGATCCTGGGTGTGAGGCTGAGCACGGATTTGTTGGCACGACAACCAATGACGATTTCTCATTGAGGGTTTCTCAGGCGGCCGACGGAGATGAAACCGTCGCACAGGTGCGTAAATTTGCCGACATATTGTCTCAAGCCAGTGTCTCAGGTGAAAACTAGATCAGCGTGCAAGAAATACAACCTCATCAGATCAAAGAGTCTGGCCTAGAGTTAAAGGACGTAATTCCTAGTGCCATTCATGCACTAAATCCCAACTTATTCGCTCCAACGTCCATAGAATCCATCGCACTCATCCCGCCATCTTCACATGTCTTAGTGCTACTTGTTGACGGACTCGGCGAGATTCAACTTCAGAAATTTGGAACTGACACTTTTCTCTCACAATCAACGGAGACGGTGCCTATGCGAACACAATTTCCCAGCACGACACCCGTGGCATTGGGGTCGTTGGGAACAGGGGAAACCCCAGGTCAGCATGGTTTCGTCGGTGCCAGTTTTTTCCTTCCGGAAGAGGACGCTCTATTTGCACCATTGAAGTGGGGTCGGACCCCCCATCCAATCTCGATGACTCCGTCCACTCCATTGTTTGAATGGGCCGCGGAAAATGGCATCAATGTTGCCAGCATCGCCCGCGAAAAGTACCGAAATTCTGGAATCACGAGGTCAGTACTTCGAGGAGGTGTGTACTTCGGAGCGGCCGATCTATTGGAAACGGAGAACCTTGCCCGAGCTCGGCTCAATGAAACCAAAGGACCGGCATTGACCTACATTTACTGGCCTGATTTGGATCGCATTGGACATGTGCACGGTTCGGGGTCACCAGAATGGATGATGGAACTGAGCTTGGTCGACTCCTTCATTTCTCGCCTTGCCAGTCTCATTATGGAAAACAAGAATCAAGACATCAGTCTGATCGTGACATCGGATCACGGAATGGTTACCTGTCCCATTGATCGCCGAATTCACATTGAATCCAACGCTGATTTGACCCTAGATGTCAGCCTTGTTGCGGGGGATCCGCGGGCTCGTCATATCTACATGAGGACTGGTGCAGCCAACGATGGGATAGCCCGATGGCAAGCCACTCTAGGCGATGATTTCACTGTGATATCTCGAGAGGATCTCACTCATGGTGCCCTTTTTTCAGACCTCGATCCCGACTTTTATCAGCGATTGGGCGATTTCATGGTGATCGCACATGGCAACGCGATGTTGTCGAGCATCTCGGACTCGCGGACATCATCACTTCTGGGTCAGCACGGGTCTGTTTCTGAAGAAGAGATGCTCATACCTCTGAGAATTTTTCACTCGGCATTAAATAACTAGGCCCCGGAATGATCGTGGCCAAGTGCATGTGAACTTAGGCGACGTGGAATTATGCGCCCGTGGCCGAACTGATTTATTTCGTAGGAACGATGGACTGTGGGAAATCAACACTTGCTTTGCAAACAGATCACAACCATGCAAGCCGCGGCAGATCAGGTGTCGTTTTCACTAAGTTTGATCGGGCTGGGGAATCGGTACTGTCGAGTCGTCTCGGACTTGAAGTGCCAGCTATCGAAGTCAGTGATGAATTGAATCTGCGCAGGTTCGTAGTTGACAGGCTTTCAAATGGCCACCGGATTGACTATCTAATTTGTGACGAGGCCCAATTTTACTCGCCAGTCCAAATCGAACAGATTGCTCAATTGGTGGATGATTTGGCGATTGATGTGTTCGCATTTGGGATTTTGACCGATTTTCGAACCAAACTTTTCCCGGGCTCA
>Ga0129324_10000479_pt1 | contig 29166 bp, 29 predicted proteins | sample CPBDNA_7_FD_96879 | JGI IMG/M metagenome (GOLD analysis project Ga0129324, IMG submission 96879) | Freshwater to marine salinity gradient microbial communities from Chesapeake Bay, USA - CPBay_Spr_15_0.2_DNA | ecosystem: Environmental > Aquatic > Marine > Coastal | place: USA: Chesapeake Bay...
ATGCACCCTCACTGTGGATCAAGATTTAGTCAAACAAGTGAAGAGGGCGGTCCGAGTTGACCGCCCTTTTTTTTCGAGGGCTTGCTCTGGCGGAGGATAGGGGATTCGAACCCCTGAGGGCGTTAACCCAACCCGCTTTCCAAGCGAGCGCCATAGGCCACTAGGCGAATCCTCCGTGGGGGAGGCTACCCCTAACCACTGTGTGCCGAATTACTGCCCTAGGCGTAACCTCTGTCCTGACTCCTCGCGTGGTGTCATCTCGCTGAATCCCCCAGGGCCGGAAGGCAGCAAGGGCAGGTGGGCGCTGATAGGTGCGCGGGGAGTCCCTTATGACCACCGTGATTACACGGTGTTGATCGCACTTATCAGTGGCTATCGTTTCGCGGTAACACTTTCAACGAAGTTTCCTAGGAAGGAACAACATGCTCAGAAGGACCCTCCGATCCGCAACCGTCATTGGTTTTGCAGGCGCACTTGCCGCGACCATGACCGCACTACCCGCGCAGGCCTCACACACGTCTGAGATTGTCATTGCACTTGAAGCGCCTCTCACCGGCGATCAGTCCAACAACGGCAAAGACCAATTGCGTGGGGCACAACTGGCCGCGATGCAGATCAATGCCAACGGTGGGGTCTTGGGCAAAAAGATCAAAATCGTGGGAATCGATGATCAAGCAAACCCCGACAAAGCTAAAGCTGCTGTTGCCGCGGCAAAAAAAGCGGGGGCCCATGTGGTTGTTGGTCCTTACAACTCGGGTGTCGGAGTTGTTAACCTGCCAATTTATGTCAAGAACAAGATTTTCCCAATGCGAATGACCTCTTCTTTGGAAACCCAAGGATTTGGCGCAACAACCCAGCCCATGAACTCACAAATCGCACCTGCCGAAATTGACTACATCAGCTCGACCGGTGTTAAGTCCGTTGTCATGCTGGTTGACCCCTCGGATTACACATCATCCATTGCAACTCAGACCGCAGCAGGGTTGACCGCGAATGGTATTTCGGTCACTCAAATTGCAGTGCCAGAAGGAAATGCGAGTTACTCAGATCAAATTGCTCAAGCCTTGGCATCCAGTCCAGGAATGATCTATTCCAGCACCTACTACCCAGAGGGTTCAATCATCGCTCGGGAACTATTGGCTACTGCACCAACAACGGCATGCTTCATGGGTCTGGCAAATGTTGATCCGTCATTCGTCACTGAATCAGGGCTTGCGGCTGCGCAGCACTGCACATTCAGCGGTGTTCCTGCCGCGCCGCAGTTGCCGTCCGCTAAGTCGTACACCAAGGCCTATGTCAAGGAGTTCAAGAAGCAGCCGGGTGTTTGGGGTGACTTCACCTACGACGCGGTCTATGTAGTGGCAGCGGCGCTGAAGAAGGCCGGTACAACGAACTACAAGGCTCTCAAGAAGGCGGTACTTTCAACGAAGAACTACGAAGGCGCCACAGGTTCGATCACTTTCAAGAAAAAGACCGGCAACCGCACCGAGGTTCCGGTTGAAATTCTTGAGGTCAACAACAAGGGAACATTTGTTGTTGCGCAATAACTAGCATCTCCATACTCTGCCCGGTCGTCCTTTTGAGGATGCCGGGCAGAGTCGTTTACGGGATTGGTGCTCACGTTCACTGTGTAGAGTGGTGGGGTGGCAAAGAAGAGTGAGACGGCGTCCCCTCCCACATCTCAATCTGCCACATCTCACATGGCGCTCTACCGGTCGTATCGTCCAGCTACATTGGGTGAAGTTGTCGGCCAAGAACATGTAACTGGCCCACTGCGCAGGGCCCTTGAAAACAACCGCATGCACCATGCCTACCTACTCTCAGGCCCACGTGGGTGTGGCAAGACCTCAACAGCACGAATTCTCGCCCGCTCCTTGAACTGCGAGCAGGGACCGACTCCGGATCCATGCGGTGTCTGTGAGAGTTGTATTGATTTGTCCGCGACGGGTTCAGGTTCAATTGACGTTATTGAACTTGATGCCGCCAGCCACGGTGGCGTGGATGACACTCGTGACCTACGGGAACGAGCAATGTTCGGTCCGGCGAAGTCGCGTTACAAGGTGTACATAATCGACGAGGCCCACATGATTTCGACGGCGGGCTTTAATGCACTATTGAAGTTGGTTGAAGAGCCGCCAGAGCACGTGCGTTTCATTTTTGCAACTACAGAATCTGACAAAGTATTGCCAACGATTCGTTCACGCACTCACAATTATGGTTTCAGGCTTGTCCCCGTCAAAATCTTGCAGGAACATTTGGCGAATATTTGTGCGAGTGAAAATATTCCTGCTGATCCGGCAGCGCTCGCGCTCATTGCTCGCGCAGGTGCAGGAAGCGTGCGCGACTCACTCTCAATTCTGGGTCAAGTTATTTCGGGTTGCGGACCGGAGGGTGTGACCTACCAGGAAGCGGTTCTCCAGTTAGGCATGACGGACGCTGCACTGCTCGATGAAACTGTTAATGCACTCATTGATCGTGACGGAGCTGCATTATTTAATGCAGTAGATCGTGTTATTGAATCAGGCAATGAGCCTCGGAGATTTGTCACCGATCTGCTAGAAAGAATCCGAGATCTGATTGTTTTGCAAAGCATTCCAGGTGCAGCGGAGAGTGGATTGATTCATGCACCGGAGGAAGTTATTGCAACCGAAGTAGCGCAAGCATCACGCATTGGTGCAGCGGAGTTGGCGCGTGCCGGCGACCTTGTGAATCGTGCACTCAGTGAGATCAAAGGGGCGACGGCTCCTCGACTTCAACTCGAACTGCTCATGGCCAAACTACTACTCCCTGCAACAGATGATTCAACCGATGGGCTTCGGGTGCGTCTTGAGCAACTTGAGCGCGGTGGAGTCGTTAACCACCAAATGCTGAGTGCACCGGCCTCACAGGTTTCGACTACTCCTGCCGTGGCTCCTAAAGCCGCTCCTGCAGTTGCGCCCGCACAGGCTGCAACAAATGTCCCCGCGCCACCCAAGAAGCCCGGTAAGCCCAGTAAGCCCAAAGACATTGTCGTGGAGGAGTTAGCTCCGGAAGTGGTGAGCGCTTCGGCTCCTAATTCGAATCCTGATGCAACTAATGTTTCCTCGTTTAGCGTTATGTGGCCTGCCGTCATGGATGCGCTGTTGAAATATTCGCGGGTTGCCTGGATGGGATTTACTGAGTCAACGCCGTTGTCATTTGAGAACGGCGTCTTGGCGGTTGGCGTCAAAGACTCGGGTCGTTACAACAACGTGAAATCAGGCGGACATGATGAACGATTGCGTCAAGCAATTCTTGATGTTCTTCAGGTTGATACAAAGATTGATGTTGTGTTGGGTGCAATGGGTGTTACGGGTTCAACAAATACTGTCGGTGGAACCACGATTGCCACACAGTCCGAAGAAGATGACACTCCCAGCATGGATGACACCGCCTCGGAGGAAGTAACCGGCGCTGACTTGATTGCGAAAGAATTAGGTGGCGTGTCAATAGGTGAGATTGAGAACGGTTAATCCACATGTATGAAGGAATTGTTCAAGACTTAATTGACGAATTGGGGCGCCTGCCAGGTGTTGGCCCTAAGAGCGCTCAGCGAATTGCATTTCACATTCTTAGCACCGACTCAGACGATGTAAAGCGTCTTGCTGAAGTCCTTCTTGAAGTCAAGGAAAAGGTTAAGTTTTGCGAGGTGTGCGGGAACGTCGCTCAGAGCGCACAATGTCGAATTTGCATTGACCCTAAACGCGATCCAAGTGTGATTTGCGTTGTGGAGGAACCAAAAGACGTCGTGGCAATTGAGAAGACTCGCGAGTTTCGGGGTCGGTACCACATTCTCGGTGGGTCAATAAATCCCATTGACGGAATTGGCCCCGATGACCTTCGGATCCGAGAATTAATGCCCCGCTTGGCTGACGGAAGTGTCACCGAGGTCATTTTGGCAACGGATCCCAACCTTGAAGGTGAAGCAACCGCGACGTATCTCTCACGCATGCTGGTTCCTTTGGGATTGACCGTCTCGCGGCTGGCAAGCGGGCTACCTGTTGGCGGGGATCTGGAGTACGCGGATGAAATTACGTTAGGTCGTGCATTCGCCGGACGGCGAACGGTCGGATCTTAATTCTCACCCCGCGGTGTCCATCGGAAAAAGTACGTTGCAAGCAGAGCCCCAAGAATAATCCAGATTACGAGCACAATCGCGGTCATGCCCAGTTCCCATGAACCACTGACCTCCATGGCTGCTGCGGAGTCTGGCAAAAAGACACTGCGCATGGCTTGAGTGAGCCATTTCAGTGGGAATAGTGATGCGAAGGACTGCATCCATTGCGGCAGGTCACTAAAAACAAAGAACACACCTGAAGTGAATTGCAGAACCAGAACAACCGGAGTAACCAATGCGGCCGCACCGCGTCCTTGTTTGGGCACAACCGAGTACGCAATCCCCAGCAGGGTGAAAGCAATAAGTCCCAGAACGCTCACCCAAATAAAAGTGAAGATTGCCAACGTTGTTGTGGGAATGTCGGTCCCGAAAAAGAGAACGCCAACAGCGATCAAAATGGTGACCTGAGCAATGTATGCCACAAATACCATTCCGATTTTCCCGACAAAGAAAGCGGCGGGCGGCAACGGTGTCCCCTGAAGGCGTTTCAGGGTTCCGTCCTCACGCTCCATGGGAATTGCAATAGCGAGGTTTTGAAAGGAGGTGTAAAGAATCCCAGAGGCGATCATTCCCGCTACAAAGTACTGCGAAAACGTAATGCCGGATCCACCGAGATCCTGTCCACTAAATACTGAACCGAAAATTACCAGGAGAATCATCGGCAGAAGAAAATTGAAAACTGCAGATTCACGGTCTCTAAAGAATTGCTTGAGTTCTATTCCGACTCGTCCTATGCCCATCGTTATCGTGCGAATCTGCAATGTGCGAATTCGAGTTGAATTCATCCTTGTTCACCTGCGTTCAGGTCACGATCCTGGGCGATCAACTCAAGGTAGGCATCTTCCAAACTGGTCCGACGCACCGAAAGATTGGGGATTTCAGTGTCGAACCTGAGACCAAGTTCGGCAATGAATGCTGTGGGTTCGTTGGTGGGGAAACTCATCTCTCGCCCGTCTTCACTCCAACCAACGATTGCATCACTTCTATGACCAATTGAGTCGGGTGAACCTTGAGCAACAATTCGACCCCGTGCAATGACCGCAACCCGATCTGCGAGGTATTGGGCTTCGTCCAGATAGTGGGTTGTTAGCAGGATCGTGGTGCCCTCTGATTTGAGGCGTTCAATGAGCACCCAGAACTCGCGGCGCGCCTCTGGATCGAAGCCAGTTGTGGGTTCATCAAGGAAAAGTACGTCCGGGTTGCCGATTATCCCCAGAGCAACGTCAAGTCTGCGTCGTTGACCGCCACTGAGTTTTCCATTGCGTGAACGTGACTTCTCGGTCAACCCAACCGCGGCAATTACGTGCTCGGGATCTGCTGGATTGGGGTAGTAACGGGCAAACTGCTTGATCGTCTCCTCCACGGTGAGGTCAGCCATGTCACTTGCATTTTGCAAAACGATCCCAATTTTTGCCCGCCATGCACCGGTTGCTTTACCGGGGTCAACACCCAGCACCTCAGCCTCTCCGCCGTCGCGCTTCCGGTAACCTTCGAGGATTTCGGTCAGTGTGGTTTTCCCGGCACCATTGGGGCCAAGAAGGGCAAGGCATTCCCCTGAAGCCACCTGGAGTGAAACCCCTGCAAGTGCAGTGAAATCGCCATAGGTCTTGGTGACATTGAGGGCACTGATTGCGTGTGTGTTGGCCATGTGCTCCTCGATCGTGATTGGTGCTCACTACCCACGATACCAGTTCAGACTAAACTTCATCTCGTGTCCCTAATCGTTCAAAAGTACGGCGGTTCCAGCCTCGCTGATGCCGCCAGCGTAAAACGCGTGGCTCGTCGAATAGTTGACACAAAAAAGGCTGGCCATGAAGTGGTCGTGGTCGTCTCCGCAATGGGGGATTCAACCGATGAACTGATGGATCTCGCACAACAGGTGTCCCCCCTGCCACCGGCACGTGAGTTGGACATGCTGCTCACTGCGGGTGAGCGAATCTCTATGGCACTTCTGGCCATGGCAATTTCTGACCTTGGTGCGGTATCACGTTCCTACACTGGGTCCCAGGCTGGCCTCATTACCGACTCGGCACACGGCGCGGCGCGAATCATCGATGTAACACCGGGTCGGATCACGGAGGCCCTGGAAAAGGGCGCGATCCCGATTGTGGCTGGTTTCCAAGGGGTCGCTCAAGACACAAAGGACATTACGACCTTGGGTCGCGGGGGTTCTGACACCACCGCGGTTGCTCTGGCTGCATCACTTCAAGCCGATTCTTGTGAGATTTACACAGATGTGGACGGAGTTTTCACAACGGATCCACGAGTCGTGAAGAAGGCATCAAAGATTGATTTTATTACCTATGAGGAAATGCTCGAGCTTGCTGCCGTTGGCGCGAAGGTCTTACACCTGCGTTGCGTTGAGTACGCCCGACGATTCAATGTACCGATTCACGTCCGTTCATCATTTTCACAAGAAGAAGGCACGTGGGTGCTTTCAGCCCAAGGTGTTGCTGAAGCATTCAAGGAAGGGAAGCTCGTGGAGCAGCCAATTATTTCAGGTGTAGCCGCAGACATCAAAGATGCCAAGATCACGGTTGTTGGTGTTCCCGACAAACCGGGTGAGGCCGCGGCGATCTTCCGAGCATTGGCCGATGCAAAAGTAAACCTTGACATGATTGTCCAGAACGTCTCGTCGACCGCGACAGGACGAACCGACGTCACATTTACCTGCCCTGCTGATTCAGTTAATCCTGCGATGGAAGCTTTGAATGCAGCCCGAGGCAACATTGATTTTGAGTCACTCAACGTGGACAAGGAGATTGCGAAGGTCTCACTTGTTGGCGCGGGTATGCGCTCACACCCGGGTGTTTCCGCAGACTTCTTCACTGCACTAGCAAATGCGGGGGTTAACGTGGAAATGATTTCAACCTCTGAGATCCGGATCTCAATTGTTACTCGCGCTGACTTAGCTAACACTGCGGTTGAGGCATTACACACCGCCTTCGGATTAGATTCCGACGGTGAAGCGGTCGTCTATGCAGGAACGGGTCGTTAGAGCAATGGCTGGTAAGAATATTGCAGTTGTTGGTGCAACAGGACAGGTTGGAGCGGTTGTCCTTCGCCTACTCGATGAACGTAATTTCCCAGTTGATCAAATGCGGGTCATGTCCTCTGCGCGCTCAGCCGGAAAGAGCATCACCTGGAAGGGTGAAGAGTATGTAGTTGAGGACACGGCAACCGCTGATTTGGCAGGAATAGATATCGCTATCTTTTCTGCAGGTGGTGCCACCTCAAAGGAATTGGCACCTAAATTTGCGGCGGCCGGTGCGATAGTGATTGATAACTCCTCAGCCTGGCGAATGGATCCCGATGTACCCCTCGTGGTCAGCGAAGTGAATCCACATGAAGTCAATAATGCAGTAAAAGGCATTATTGCCAACCCAAATTGCACCACCATGGCGGCCATGCCGGTTCTCAAGGTTCTCAATGAGCTTGCTGGATTACAGCGCTTAATTGTGACAACGTTTCAGGCCGTCTCGGGAAGTGGGCTGGCAGGTGTGCAGGAATTAACAACTCAGGTTGAGGCCGCAATGACCCAAGATGTTGCTGGACTCACACACGACGGAAGCACCGTTAATTTCCCAGAACCTGAAAAGTATGTTCGCACAATTGCATTTGATGTGATTCCACTTGCCGGATCAATTGTCACTGACGGCAGTGAAGAAACTGATGAAGAACAGAAGTTGCGTAATGAGAGTCGAAAGATTCTAGGTCTGCCTGATCTACTTGTATCCGGCACTTGTGTCCGTGTTCCGGTTTTCACAGGTCATTCGCTCAGCATCAATGCCGAATTTTCACGCGACGTAACTCCTGATCAAGCAGCCGAGGTGTTAAAGGGAGCTCCGGGTGTTGAACTCACTGACGTTCCTACCCCATTGCAAGCGGCGGGGGCTGACCCCACATTCGTTGGCCGGATCCGACAAGACCAGAGTGCGCCGGGGAACAAAGGACTTGTATTTTTTGTTAGTAGTGACAATCTACGCAAAGGCGCGGCACTGAACGCCGTCCAAATTGCCGAACTACTTGTTTAACGCGTAATTGAGATTCAGGTAATCGGCTGAATAGATTTGCGAAATCAATTCGATCGCTTCGGTCGTGAAATATTCATCCGTTCGTGTTCCTGCGTGAGTTGATTTCTTGCAATAGAACTGTCCATCAAGATCCGGTGTATTCGTCAATTGGGCAACCTGATCCCATGACTGGTCCAAATCCTCCAAATGAATCAGCGAATCAAAATTGATAATCCCGATTCCAATGTGATCGCTTTGTCTGCGCCAATGTGGATCTTGCTCACGAGAGGGTTGGGCCGCGATGACCTGGAGGAACTCTTCAAATGTAACGGTATCGGCAGCTTTACCGCCGAGCGCTTCAGTGATTTCTTCGCTCTGTCGCAGGCCCTGCATGATCTTTTCCAGGTAACCGCTCAGCGCACGAGTGCCGGGATTTCGAACGACCGTGAAGCGCTTGTAGTTCTTTGCGGTGAATACTTCCTCCAACAGGTCGCTGGGAAGTTGATAAGGGCGCACATGAGCACCAGACTTGAGCCCGTTGTGGGGCTTGTCGAGGAAGCGTTGGGCGTGGGTTTCATTGAGTCGGGCGCCTTCAAGCGCGCCAAGGGTTGCTTTCATGGTTCCGCACCCAGCTTTGGGAACCTCCACATAGACATATTTATTTACTAAGGAAATGTGGGTGTGGAAGTTGACGGAACGCCAGCCCATTGACTTGACGTACTCCCGAGTCGTTGGACCTAGGTCACTGCGGGTTGGCCGCCGATCAATCACCCTGAAACTTTAGGCAACGGCACTTCAAGGATTTTGTCGGGGTGGCGGGATTCGAACCCACGGCCTCTTCGTCCCGAACGAAGCGCGCTACCAAGCTGCGCCACACCCCGTGGCAAGTGCTGAGGAGTGAACTACTTCTCCTCGCGTGAAGTGAGTGTAATCAAAGTTGCTTCCGGCGGACAAGCAAATCTAAAGGGTGCGTAACGTGAACATCCCAGTCCAGCGGATACATGAAGGGCGGAGTCGTGATGGTGGGACAGTCCACGTGCACGCTTGGTATCGAGATCGCAGTTGGTAACCAAGGCACCGTAGCCCGGAACTCGAAGTTGTCCACCGTGAGTGTGACCGGCGAGAATTAATTGGGTGTTGTCCGCTGCCATCGCGTCCAGCACTCGAAGGTAGGGCGCGTGAACAACACCAAGAGTGAGATCAGCTTCACCATTGAAATCATTAGTGATTCCGTGATAGTCGTCCCGATCAATATGTGGGTCGTCAACACCTTTAACGCTGATCAATCGCCCGTCGACTTTCCAATCAACTTGAGTATTAGTTAAATCGAGCCACCCGTGACCAGTCATGCCGTTGGCAAGTGGCTTCCAATCCAGCATGGGTCGTGTTGGAGTGAGTTGGCTTGGTCCGGAAAAGTATTTAATCGGATTAATCGGTTTGGGTGCGTAGTAATCGTTACTACCCAAGACAAAGGCGCCCGGTAGGTCTAACAGTGGGTCAAGGGCATTGAGGGCACTGGAAACACCATCCTCATGTGAAAGGAAGTCGCCGGTTGCAACAACTGCATCGGGATTGAGCGATGCCAATGAACGTACCCATTGAGATTTTGTTTCTTGCCCGGGGACCATATGTAGATCGGAAATATGCAGCAACCGAATTGGTGCTTGGCCCGGTGCAAGAACGGGAATATGAATTCGGCGAAGGGTGAATCTCCTTGTTTCAAGGTGTGCGTAAGCCAACGCTCCAAGACCGGCAGCGGCGGTCGCTGTCAGTGCCTTAATGGGTGAAATCATGTGACCATATTCCCACCCGCTGCCAGAGAGTGGAACAATGCCTACATGTCTACTGACCTCAAGGCTCAACTAAAAGCTGATTTAACCTCCTCGATCAAGGCGCGTGATGAACTCAAGTCAGCGACCTTGCGCATGGTGCTTACGGCGATCACGAATGAGGAAGTGTCGGGGAAAGAGTCCAAAGTTCTCACCGATGAGGATGTCCTTACGGTACTTGCTCGAGAAGGAAAGAAGCGACGCGAAAGTTTTGTGGCTTACACGGATGCCAATCGTCCCGAATTGGCGGCACGCGAGAATGCAGAGTTGGAAGTTATTTCCCTGTACTTGCCAGAGCAGTTAAGCGAAAAAGAGGTGGAAGCAATCGTTGCTGCCGCAGTTGAGCAGATTTCAGGAAGTGGAGTTACCGGCGGTGCTGCAATCGGCGCTGTTATGAAAATTGTTCAGCCGCAGGTCAAGGGACGTGCTGACGGCGGGCTCGTCGCAGGTTTGGTCAAGCAAGCCCTCGTCAATTAGGGAACGAGATTGTCGGTTGGAGTCTCAGCAGGAGCTGGGTTCTCGAAAACCTCAGGTTCAGGCGCTGGTTCTTCCACGGGAACTTGGAGTGAGTCAGGATCCGTATTGTCAAAAGTTGTCTCACCCTCAGGAATGAAAACTTCCTCTGCTGGTTCCTCTGGCTTTGGGGCCACATAAGGCGCGACCGTGAATTGGGTCCGCAAATCAAAATTAACAATGGGAAGATTGGCCGATGCGGCCAGCATCGACTCTTTCCAGATAGGACCGGGAAGTGTTCCGCCGTAAACCTGTCGGTAGTACTTGCCATTGATCGTGATGTCCTTGAGGGGGAATGCGTAACCTCCGCGTGGGTCTCCTACCCACACTGCTGAAGCAACCTGCGGTGTGAAGCCAGCAAACCAGACTGCTGCGGATTCATTGGTTGTACCTGTCTTTCCGGCCACAGGTCGGTCACCTAGATTCATGGCCGCGCCTGTTCTTCCGGAAATGTATCCGTCGACAACCCCGTTGAGCATCACAGTGACACCGTCAGCGACTTCTCGATCTAAAACTTGGCGGCAGTCACCATTGGGGATCGGGAGTTTTGCACCATCACGATCCCGAATTTCGAGGATCGGAACAGGTTCGCAGTAGCGCCCATGGGCCGCGAATGTTGCATAGGCATTTGCCAAGGAAAGTGGCGCAATCTCCATGGTTCCCAAAGTAAATGAAGGTACCCGTAAGAGCGGGTCTCCGTTGCCAAGAGTTACCCCAAGTGACTCAGCAATATCCGCGGGCCGACAAATCCCCGTCCGCTCCTCAATCGCCATGAAGTATGTATTGGTGGAATAAGCAGTTGCTTGCGCCATATTCAGTGTGCCGGAGGTGGTTGAATTACGGACAGTTACCGGTTCGTAGATCGCACCCGTGTCACAATTTTTAAACTCGGTAAATGTGTTGGGGCTTGGGGAACTGATGTATTCATTGGGTGAAATCCCCGCCTCAAGTGCTGCCGCAAGGGTGAAAATTTTGAATGTAGACCCTGCTTGCATTCCAATGGTTCCACCCATGCTTTGGGGCGCGTTGTAGTTGTAGGTCGTGTTCCCTCGACCGCTAGTTCCCCAATTGCGGTTTTGGGTCATTGCAATTATCTGTCCGGTGCCAGGTTGCACCATTGAGATTGCGGCTGCTTTGCCACTTGGGTCATCAATGGGAATAGTTGAGTTGACAACCTCGGCTACTGCCTTTTGTACAGTCGGGTCAAGTGTGGTTGTGATGGTGTAGCCACCTCGACGAAGGAATGCCTCGCGTTCTTCGGGGGTCTCACCGAAAATATTGTTTTCACGGATCGATTGCAAAACGTAATCACAGAAGAACGGTGCATAACTTGAGGTGCACCCGTTAGAGACCTGGGTTGGATTGAGGAGTGCTTGCATCGGAATTTTTTGTGCCCGCTCGGAGTCGGCCTGTGAAATGTAGCCGAGGGAAGCCATGCGATCTAAAACAATATTGCGCCGCTCAGCTGAGAGTTCCGGGTTGCGAATTGGATCGTAGGAAGTTGGCCGCTGAACAATTCCTGCGAGGGTTGCAGCCTCCGCGAGAGTGAGGTTCGCGGCTGGCTTTGAAAAGTAGCGCCGGGAAGCGGCTTCGACTCCATAGGCACCCGATCCAAAGTAGGCGATGTTGAGATATCGGGAAAGGATTTCGCCTTTCGTAAATCGTTTCTCGAGCGCCAGTGCTAACCGAACTTCTTTGATTTTGCGGGCTGAGTTATCACCGCGCGCGGCGTCAAGTTCTTCAGCGCTGGTGGCCTGGTTCACCAAAACGTTCTTCACATATTGCATGGTGAGGGTTGAAGCACCTTCAGAGATTTCACCGGAACTGGCATTAGACGCTGCTGCCCGAACAATTCCTCGGAAGTCAACGCCATTGTGGTCGAGGAAACGGGCGTCTTCCACCGCGACGGTCGCCTGCCGCATGATCGGGGCGATACTTTCTAAGGGGACTTCAATGCGATTCTGGTAATAAATGGTGGCTAAAACTGACCCATCGGAAGCCAGGATCACACTTCGTTCGGGGAGGGGTGGGGTGTTCAATTCGTCGGGCAGGGACTCGAAGTCCCGGACAACGTCGCGGGTGAGCACACCGAGGCTGCCGGCAAACGGAATAAGCATGAGTCCAACCAGAAGGCCAGCGAGGACGGAAATGCCCATAATGGCTCCCACAGCGGTCGCAATCGAGCCTGTGGAACGCCTTTCCCGGGACATATTCATCAGACGTCAAGGGTAGGTCCCTCGTTCCCGATATCCAAAGGCATCCCACTTAATCTGGATATGGCCCCGCTTCCTAGGGGTAAATTCACGGGGGACTTTGTGCAAACTTTCCCAAAATAAAAAACTATTGACTCTCGGTTGCCAGCGGAGCATAGTTCGGCAGGTACGGCGGCGAGGGGCAAATATGCCCAGGGGCCTCGCTGCGGGGGCATCTAGAGGAGGAGGAAGCGCACATATGTCAATTGCAACCGAATGGGCAATAAATGCAGCTTGTCGCAACACCGATCCGGACACACTCTTTGTTCAGGGAGCCGCTCAGAACCGCGTAAAGGCGATTTGTTTGGGCTGTGAAGTTCGCACCGAGTGTCTCTCAGACGCCTTGGATAACCGGGTTGAGTTTGGGGTGTGGGGCGGCATGACCGAAAGGGAGCGCCGGGCACTTCTTCGACGCCGACCCAATGTTTCCTCTTGGAAAACACTGCTCATGAGCGCACAGAACGAATATGAGCGCCAGTCATTCCTGAGTGCAACGGATCGCGCTTCCTAAAATCCGGCAAGTTCGTTACCAAGTGATCCCTTGGTTAGCCAAGGCTTCACCGATTTCACGCAGTCCGGCCAAATCATGAACGTCCTGCGCCAAAGCGGGAATCGGTTGCACGGAAACATTCGGGTGAGCAGCGGTGAATCTCATCGCAAGGTGCTTCTGTCGTTCTTTAATTTCCATCCGCTGCGCGTGCAGTTCAAGTAGTGCTGAGGTCAACTGCCCTTCACCTTCTGCCGTGAGTTTTTGGGCCGCGGCCAGTACTTGATCTTGGGTAAGTCCAGTTTCGGGAACTTCTTGAACTCGGTTGAGAATTAATCCACCCAAAGGCATGGAATCCTGGTTGAGCCGCTCTACAAAGTAAGCAGCCTCGCGCAATGCATCACGCTCGGGCGCGGCAACGACAATAAACTCTGTGCCAGAATCCTTGAGGAGTGCATATGTTGCATCGGCTCGCTCGCGGAAGCCACCAAAAGTCGTATCAATGTCAGCGACAAAGTTCCCCACGTCAGCGAGCACTTGTGCACCGAGGAGTTTGCTCAGGACATTGGTAAAGATTCCAAACCCGAGGGCTGCGATCCTGCCGATTCCACGACCGGCACCTCGGGCGGGTGCGGTAATGATCCGAATCAATCGCCCGTCAAGAAATGATCCGAGTCGCGCCGGCGCGTCGAGAAAATCGAGCGCATTACGACTTGGTGGGGTATCAACGATGATCAGATCCCATTGAGATTGTGCGCGTAACTGTCCGAGCTTTTCCATCGCCATGTATTCCTGGGTTCCAGCAAATGAAGAGGAAAGTGCTTGGTAGAAAGGATTACTCAGAATTTTTTCGGCGCGCTCAGGGTCACTGTGAGACTCAACGACTTCATCGAATGTGCGCTTCATGTCGAGCATCATGGCGCTTAGTGATCCGTTGGAAATTCCAGCAACAGCACGCGGAGTGTTATCAAGTTCGGTAAGTCCCATGGCCTGCGCGAGTCTGCGCGCAGGATCAATTGTGAGGACACAAACATTGCGACCAAGTTCGGCCGCTCTAAGACCCAAAGCCGCTGCTGTAGTTGTTTTACCAACTCCACCGGAACCAGTGCAGACAATTATGTGCTTGTCGGGGTTGGTAAGAATCGCATCGATGTCTAATGTCACGTTACTACTCCTCACCAATTCCTGAGGCGGTCATGAGTGCGGCAAGTTCGTAGAGCCCTCCCAAATCAATCCCGCTTGGTAAGAGTGGCAAGACAAAGATGGGGAGCCCTCGCTGTGTCAAACGCTCAAATTCAGTTATTTCCAAGTCAACGCGCTCGGCATGATCGCTAGCTTCCGTTAGTAACGCGTCAATGAGTTGAGGTGTCGCCATCAATCCGGATTGCGAAATTTCATTTTCAATTTCCGACTTGGGAAGTTGTCCAGCAATCGCCATTGAACGCTGCGTCGCATCAAGTTGTGGTGGTCTGGTCATGTTGACAAAGATTCCACCAACAGGAAGTCCATTTACTTCGAGATCGGTGACGCCGTCGAGGGTTTCCTGTACTGGCATTTCTTCAAGGAGCGTTACCAAGTGAATTGCGGTTTGTTCTGAGGCGATCACGCTCATTACTGAATCGGCGTGTGACTTGATCGGGCCCACCTTGGCAAGACCAGAGACTTCACCATTCACATTCAAAAACCGAGTGATGCGTCCGGTAGGGGGAGCATCGAGGATTACGTAGTCGTAAGCATTTTCTTGCTTCTTTTCCTTGCGTTTAACTACTTCACAGGCTTTTCCGGTGAGCAACACGTCACGCAGGCCCGGTGCGATTGTGGTTGCAAAATCCACAGCACCCATCTTGCTCAAGGCCGAGCCGGCTCGGCGCAACTTGTAAAACATCTCAAGGTAGTCCAGAAGCGCATCCTCGGTGTCAACTGCGAGGGCCCACACTTCACCACCCCCCGGCGCCACCGCAATTTTGCGTTCTTCATAGGGCAATGGAGGAGTGTCGAAGAGTTGAGCAATTCCCTGGCGGCCCTCAACTTCCATGAGCATGGTCCTGTGCCCGTCTTTGGCAAGGGCGATCGCTAACGCTGCGGCAATTGTTGTCTTGCCCGTCCCACCCTTCCCCGTCACAACATGAAGGGTTGCCTTAGGCCAATTTTGCACACGTTCACTGTACCTACCCCCCGCGCGTTACGCTCACCTCATGACAAATTGGGAATATGTGACCGTGCCGCTGTTGGTTCATGCAACTAAGCAAATCCTCGATACATGGGGAGAAGACGGCTGGGAACTCGTTCAAGTAGTTCCAGGTCCCAATCCAGACAACATGGTCGCCTACATGAAACGCCCGAAAGGTTAAGGGCCAACCGATGTCTGCCGTTGAAGATCGCCTAGCCGAATTGGGTTTGAGTGTCCCGGAGGTGTCGCCCCCGCTGGCCGCCTATGTCCCGGCCGTGATCAGTGGCTCCTACGTCTATACCTCCGGCCAGCTACCCATGATTGCAGGGGCATTGCAGGCGACCGGTCGTCTCGGCGAAGGTATCGACATTGATCAAGGTACGGCACTGGCCCAGATTTGCGCATTGAACGCTATTGCAGCGATCAAAAACGTGATCGGGGATCTGGACCGAGTAATTCAGGTAGTTCGCGTGACCGGATTTGTCGCTTCGACACCGGAATTCACCTCGCAGCCCGCCGTGATCAATGGTGCAAGCAATTTATTGGGCATCGCTTTTGGTGGAGCGCATTCGCGTTCAGCCGTGGGTGTTGCAGCGCTACCGCTTGGTGCACCCGTTGAAGTCGACATGATTGTTGAGTTCAAGTAGCACGTGGAACGCCTTTCACTAACCGAACGTGTGCGGTCTGTCGCCACGGGCGACGGACGGTGGAAAATACCTGACGCTGAACCAGCCTCTACCGTTGTGATAGCCCGACCAGCGACTTCTGGTTTTGAAGTGCTCCTCATGCAACGCAGTTCCACCATGGCATTCGCGCCCAACATGGCAGTTTTCCCTGGAGGACGAGTTGACCCGAAGGATCATGCATTTCCCGATCCATTTGTCGCTTGCGCAATCCGCGAAGTACATGAAGAGGTGGGATTGGAACTTACCTCTCTAATAGCTCTTGACCACTGGATCACTCCAGAAGTTGAACCAATGCGATACGACGTGCGTTTCTATTTATCAGTTGTAGAGGCGCACGTTGAAGGTGCCTTGGTTACGACTGAGGCGCACAACATGTTGTGGTTGACACCGGGGCAAGCTCACGCCAGATCACTCGAAGGATCACTCCCCATGTTACGCCCAACGCAGGTTGCCCTTACGGAGTTGGGCCTGAGTAAAAATATTAAACAGCTCACCGCATTCGCTCGGAAGCGCGATATTGTGCCAAGACTTCCAAGGCCGGTCCTCGAAAGTTCAGGCGAGATTCGTTGGGACCTGGTGAACGGGCGTACGGGTGAACTCATGCAAGCCAATGTGGGGAAGGCGAAGCAGGAAACCACAGGCAGTCATGACTAATAACGAATTGACACCAGCATGGACCGGTGGTGTGATCGCCTCTGATGTCAATTGCGTGTTAGCACCTAATCCGTCACCGTGGACACTCGAAGGAACGAATACCTATGTCATTGGTGAAGTAGGTGGTCGGCAGGTAATTGTTGATCCCGGCCCAGCAGATCGCGAGCATTTACAGCGGGTTTCCCAACTAGCACAAGGTCCCATCGCTGCAATCGTGTTAACCCACGCGCACATTGACCACTCCGAAGGTGCACCCGATCTCTCGGAACTTGTTGGTGCACCGGTCATTTCTAGCAGGGAGATCTCTGGACTGGATTTAGGTTCGGTTGAGTTACTTATGCATCGCACCCCGGGTCATAGCTCAGACAGCGTCTGTATCACTGTTACTTCACCTTCGGGTCGCTACCTTCTTAGCGGTGACACAATTTTGGGTCGTGGGACAACACTTGTCGCCCATCCTGACGGCGTACTCAGCGAATACTTTGACTCACTGCGTCAGCTCCGCGATCACTGCAATGACCAGGGGATCACCATGCTGCTGCCAGGACATGGTCCAATTTCCGAATCACCCGTCGGACTCATTGATTTCTATGAAAAGCACCGACTCGAGCGACTTGACCAAATTCGTGCAGCATTAAAAGAAGGCAACACAACGATTGAATCAATTACCAGTCTTGTCTACGCGAATGTCGATCCACAGGTGCGAATCGCCGCCGAAGTTACAGTTGCAGCTCAACTTCACTACCTGGAAAAAGAGGCGTTGGGCTGACTACTCGTTTATAGTAACGTTATGCGTTACTATATGAGTTGTGATCGTTTCGTTTGCCAACAAGGAGACGGACCGTCTTGCTAGCGGGCAGCGGGTGCGAAGGTTCATGTCCGTTGAATCGATCGCTAGGCGAAAGCTCCGGCAGCTAGACATCGCTGGTCGCTTAGACGACTTGAGGGTCCCTCCAGGTAATCGACTGGAGGAAATTAAGGGCAGTCGAAAAGGCCAGATGAGCATTCGTATTAATGATCAATGGCGGGTGTGTTTTCGTTGGACGGCAGCAGGCCCAATAGATGTTGAAATCGTTGACCATCACTAGAAGTGTGAAGGGAGCAGGAGATGCCACGTTTACTTGATCCGGTGACTCCGGGGGAGTTGCTGTGGGAAGAGTTCATGTCTCCAATGGGTTTGTCTCGTTACCGTCTGGCCAAGGAAATTGGTGTCCCCGCTCAGCGCATCGGTGACATCGTCAGCGGAAAGCGCGCGATCACAGCTGATACCGACTTGAGATTGTGTCGCTTCTTTGGTCTATCCGATGGTTACTGGTTGCGTGCCCAGACTGCTTACGAGATCGAGGTAGCCCAGCGTGAACTGGCGCCGGTGCTGAAGAAGATCAAGCCGTGGGCCAATACTGCTGCCTGAGCGCGAACACGGATTGAATTAACGAGCGCGCTTGCCCAGTCTTTCAACGTCAAGGATTAACACTTGACGTGATTCCAAAGAGATCCACCCGCGTTGGGCAAAGTCCGCGAGTGCCTTGTTTACTGTTTCGCGTGATGCACCAACGAGTTGGGCAATTTCCTCTTGGGTCATGTCGTGGGTTACCAGGAGACCACCAGGGATCATGGTTCCAAACTTCTCACCCAGTTCCATGAGCGCTTTTGCTACTCGACCGGGAACGTCACTGAATACAAGGTCGGCCATTGCTTCGTTGGTGCGACGAAGCCGGCGGGCAAGTGCTTGAAGTAGCGCTGCGGCAACCTCGGGGCGACCGGCAAGCCATGGCATGAGTTGCGCATTACCTAAACGAACCACGCGAGCTTCGGTGAGCGCTGTCGCGGATGCCGCTCGAAGTCCTGGGTCGAACAGACTGAGTTCACCAAACATTTCACCGGGGCCAAGCACGGCCATAAGTGACTCACGTCCATCAGTGGATGCGTGTCCAAGTTTGACCTTGCCTTCAAGAATGAGATACAACTGATCGCCGGGCTCGCCTTCGTGGAAGATCACTCCACCCTTAGGGACAACTTGCTCGACAAGTAGTTCCATCAGTGCCGCGGCGCCATCTTCGTCCACTGATGCAAACAGTGGGGACTGATGCAGGACTGAATCCATGTGATCCACGGCGTAACCCTTTCGGCAAATTTTGTTTCAGGAAAAATGCTAGGAAGTCCCAGTAAGGGGCACTTTATTGGATCCATGGAAACCTTTGTGCAGGTCGGGGGGCGTGAACCGTTTCATGGGGACTTAATCTAGGAGGGTGCCAAGCGCCCCAAAGCCCCAAATTGCCCCAGATCCGGTGCTGGTCAAGAACGCTCGTTGGATATTCCGTGAATTGGCTCAGACCTACCCGGACGCTGGTCCGGAACTGGATTTCACCTCGCCGCTGGAGCTTCTTGTCGCCACAATTCTCAGTGCTCAATGCACCGATCGCCGGGTAAATGCGGTCACCCCGGCACTTTTCGCCAAATACCCCGATGCTTCGGCTTACGCTTCGGCGAGCCAAGAAGAGATTGAGGAACTGATCCGACCGACGGGTTTCTACCGGACCAAGGCGACCACCATTATTGGGATGGGGGCCAAACTCACCCACGATTTCGGCGGTGAAGTCCCCTCAACGGTTGAAGAACTTGTCAGTTTGCCCGGAGTCGGTCGCAAGACCGCTTTTGTTGTGATGGGCAATGCTTTTGGTCTTCCAGGAATTACGGTTGACACTCATTTTGGTCGTTTGGCTCGCAGATTTGGATGGACCACCAACACCGACCCGGTCAAAATTGAGCGTGACATAGAACGTATTTTCCCGGAAAAAGACTGGACTCGGCTCTCCCACCTTCTCCTGTGGCATGGTCGTCGGGTCTGTCACGCACGTAAACCTGCGTGTGGAGCTTGCTCTATTGCCAAAAAATGTCCTTCATTCGGCGAAGGGCCGACGGACGTTGCCGAAGCAGAAAAATTAGTCAAGTCACAAGGTCGAGCATGAGTCGTTACCTAAGCGTTGGGAGAAGTCGACCTATTGTTGTGGTTCTTGCGGCCACCGTCATTTCCTTGAGTGCTTGTTCAAGTTCGGAAACCGCGGGTGAATTGGTGAATCAACCAAGTTCGAACTCGAGCAGCAGCCAAACGCAACCACCTGATGTTGATCGCGAGCCAGAGTTGCTGGCGCTCATGCAAGAAGTTAATTTGGATCCATGCCCCACTCCCGCAGTTAATCCTGATGCTGCAATTCCCGGATTGCCCGACCAAGTTTTTGAATGTCTCGGTGACGCGTCTTCGATTTCCCTCGCACAAGTTCGCGGTACACCCTTAGTTGTCAACGTGTGGGCCTCTTGGTGCCCGCCGTGCATTGAGGAGTTGCCCCTGCTCAATAAAGTTTCGCGAGAACTTAAGGGTGAAGTGGATTTCATTGGTATCAACATTGAAGACGATTCAACGAAGGCACTGCAATTGATGCAAGACTTTGGCATTTCTTATCCATCGGTCATTGATCGATCAGGGGACACTCGTGCACCGCTGACAATTCCTGGACCACCGGTCACTTACTTTGTGACTTCGCAAGGTGTGATTACAGGGCGTTGGGACGGGGCAATTCCGAACGAGAAAACATTTAATTCACTATTGCAAAAACATTTAGGAATTACCAGGTGAACTGGTTAACTCAAGGAACCCTTATTCCAGAGTCACTTGACTCTTTGCCGCAGTGGTTAAACCCGGTCGTGACCGCGGTTGACGGACTTGAAGCTAAAGAACTGACCCAATTCATTCCAACGGTTGGTGAGGGAGTTCACTCAGCCGTACTTGTGCTTTTTGGGGATCAGCAAGATATTCTCATAATTGAACGCGCCACCAATAATCGTTCCCACAGCGGGCAGTCGGCGTTTCCTGGCGGGCGAGTAGAAGATAGTGACCGGTCGGCAATTGCGGCCGCGCTGCGTGAAGCCAACGAGGAAACAGGTGTGGACCCGCAGGGAGTCACCCCATTTGCCTTACTTCCAGATCTATGGATCCCAGTGAGTAACTACGTGGTCTCTCCGGTATTGGGATGGTGGCATGAATCCAGCGCGATCGGTCCGCGGGATGCGCAGGAAGTGGCGAGCGTTCACCGGATCCCCATCGCTGACTTCATCAATCCTGACAACCGAGTCCGGATTCGACACCCTTCGGGCTACATGGGTGACGCCTTCGAGGTGAATGAACTTTTGGTGTGGGGATTTACGGGTGGGCTGCTCTCAACCCTGTTCGAACTCTCGGGCTGGAGTATCCCCTGGGATCGAGACCGAGTTGTGAATGTATGAATAGGCAACCACGGTGAACACGGTTGACTGGATTTTACTGGGAGCCTTGGCAGGTTTTGCTTGGGCCGGTTGGCGTCAAGGATTTGTGGCAGGGGTTCTGAGTTTTGCCGGTTTTCTCGGCGGAGGTATCGCAGCCTTATTGTGGTTGCCAAGCCTGATCAAGTCATTCGTCACCGACCAAACCCTTTCAGTGATCGTTTTGGGAGTGGCTGTTTTAGCGAGTGCGATCCTAGGACAAGTGTTGTTTTCCATTCTTGGTCGGCGATTACGGGATAGCCTGACGTGGCGGCCGGTAAAGTTTGTTGACTCGTTTGCTGGATCCGCACTGAATGTTTTGGCTTTTGCGCTGGTCGGTTGGGTTATTGCCAGCGTCCTGGTATTTATGCCAAATAATTCAATAGCGGGTCAAATAGGCCAGTCCCAAGTTTTGTCAACACTTGATGCGATTGTTCCCAATCAGGCCCGAACGTTGTTCAAAAATGTCAGCACCTTGGTTGGACAAACGGGAATACCAAGAATTGTTTCCGGTTTTGGACAGGTTCCTTCTACTAACGTTGCTGAGCCTGAATCGAGTATTTCACAGAGTGTTTTCCCGGTCATTGAAACTTTTACGGTCCGCCTCACAGGTGATGCCCAAGAGTGCAACGAGAGTGTTTCAGGTTCTGGTTTTTATTTTGCACCCGGTCGACTCCTAACAAATGCACACGTAGTCGCAGGCGCACAAGACATTCAAGTTCGCCTTGCCGGCTTTGAGAACTCGGTTCCCGGTCAAGTAATTTACTTTGATCCAGAAAAAGATGTTGCGGTGATTGCAACGCGAGAGCTCGAGTCACGGATTGCCCTCTTTTCCAGGGGGAAGGCAGAAATTGGCGACAATGCAGCCGTGGCGGGCTATCCGGGTGGCGGAGACCTCATGGTCACTCCGGCTCGTATCAGTGGAATCCTGAGCGCTCGTGGTGAGAATATTTACGGAGATGTTGAAGTTGAGCGACAGGTTTACTCAATGAGATCTAATGTGATTCCAGGTAACAGTGGCGGTCCACTGGTAAACAGTGATGGCCAAGTTCTTGGACTGGTATTTGGCTCCAATACAGACTCTGATGTGGGTTACGCATTGACAAACAGCGAGTTGCAGGACGCGATTAAGTTTGCGAACGAGTGGCAAAAATCCCAAGGTTCAGTAGACACAGGAAGTTGCCAACTACGAGAGTAACTGTCGGGGTTTTAGGCTTGATCTAAAGTACGCATTGCTCTCGTGCTCAAAGTGAGAATACTTCCCATGGTCACCAATCCGGCCAAGATCGGATACACAATTTCAACCCCGGCGCCATCAATTGCAAATCCGGTAATGAGCATGGCGATAGGTGGAAATGCGTAGAAAAGTGAAAGTTGAACTGAAAAAACTCGGCCCTGTACATCGGGTTGAACACGAGTTTGAACAAGGGAGTTAATTAGCGGTTGCATCGGTCCCCAAGCCAATCCGAGGAGAAAACCAAATCCAGCGATAACTGGTAGTGGAGGGAGCAGCGACATGGGAATTAAAGCAACTATTGTTCCGATCAGTACGAACCGTGCAATTGCTTTGTAGGACAGCCGTTTGGCAAGAAAACCGAATGAGAACGCTCCGAATACGCCACCGGCTGCCATTGCCGAAATAACGATTCCGAGCCCTAACGCATTCTCTGTAGCTTCGAAATAGAAGGGGAGAACCAAGCTTTCTGTGGGGAGGTAAACCCCAGCAAGAAAGATCATGGCAATGGTGATTGTTCGCAGGTACGGATCACGCCATAGGGCCGCAAATCCCTGCGTGGCCTCACGCCAGAAGCTCTCCTGCGTCTCACTATTTCCGGCTCGGGCATCCTGTCCTGCATCACCTACCCGCAAAGCTAGAATGCACACGGCGGCAAAAATAAGTAGTACCCCGGGAATCCAAAAAGAATTTATTGGCCCGAAGGCCGCAATTGACAGTGCACCCACAAGAGGACCAATAGTCCAACCCAGTGCAAAAAGTCCTTCATGTATTCCATTTAGCGTGTCGCGATCAACTCCCGAAGCCGTGGCAGCGTCGGGAATAATTGACTTGCGAGCTGTGTAGCCGGCTGGATCAATTGCTGCACCGAGTACGGCGAGAGCGAGGATTAGGGCAAAACTAAGTTCCGTAAAAAAGGCAAGGATCGGGAATGCGACGACACTCACAGCGGAGGCGAGATCGGCAATAATGCTGACGAGGCGCCTACCAAATCGGTCGACCGCGTACCCCACGAGCGGCGTAACAATAAGCGCAGGCAACGCAGAGAGGGCGGCAACAATTCCGGCGGCTGAGGCTAGCCCGGTATTGCTCAATACCAGCCAAGGAATTGTGACCATGACAATTCCATTTCCCATGGAGGAAGCCATATTTGAACTCTGTAAGAGAACAATGGGACGCGAAAAATACTTACGTGACACCAATTAAAGGCCTCCCACCTCGAGCTCTCTAAGAACAAATTGCGCGCGCTCTCGAATCGCAGGTAGGTCGTCGCGCTGAGCTGCGGCAGCAACCGGTCGAGACATTCGGTGGTTACTCGCGAATTGTTCAGCATTGCGATCTAAATAGTCCCAATAGAGAGTTGTGAAAGGACAGGCATCTTCACCGGTTCGTTTTTTGGGATCAAATCGGCAACCGCCGCAGTAGTTGCTCATCCGCGAAATGTAGGCGCCGCCGGCAATGTATGGCTTTGTCATCATGGCGCCTCCGTCAGCGTGCATCCCCATACCGATCACGTTAGGAACCATGACCCAATCGGCTGCATCGATAAAATTAGTACGCATCCAGTTGAGTAACTCCTGTGGTTTCACACCGGCAAGTTGAGCCAAGTTACTCAACAGCATTAAACGCGGAATGTGATGCACCCACGCTCGTTCATGAATGTCATTGATCACTGAGCTCATGCAGTTCATCTGCGTGGCCTGTGGATCCATGAACAGTGGTAAAAGTTTTCGATCGGAATTGAGCACATTTTCATCTCGATATGTATCGGGGAAGTGCCAATAGATTCTATTGATGTACTCGCGCCAACCAATAATTTGTCGAATAAAACCTTCAATCGATGAAAGTGGTATGCCACCTTGCTCATACTTGTGCAGTGCCGCCTCAACGACCTCGGATACGTGCAATAGTCCAACATTGAGATACGGACTCAACACTGAGTGATTCACAGTCCACGTATCCGTTGGCATCGCGTCTTCATATGGGCCGAAACCGGCTAATGCATTTTCGACAAAGTGTTCGAGTTGTTTTAGCGCGCCAGATCGTGTCGTGGCCCATGTTCCATTAGGGGGCTCCCCCCAACTTTCGAACTCACCAAGTCGATCGATTACGCCTTTGTCAATTTCATCGGGTTCAAAGTACAGGGGTTCGGGCCAAAGGTGTGGAGCCTGACCTTTTTTTGTTCGCGGTGGAGGCAAGCGGTTGTCTTCATCAAAATTCCATTGGCCACCGACGGGTTCATTTCCATCCATCAAAATATTGAGTCTTTTTCGCTGCCAGCGGTAGAAATATTCCATGGTCAAAGATTTATAGCCACTTGCCCATTGCGAAAATTGATTCGAGGTTGTCAAAAAGTTGTCATTAGGAAACAGTTCAATGTCGAGTGAGGTGAGTACTTCGGTGAGTGGTCGCGAACTCGGGGTCGTTGAAACAATGGGAACACCGGGATATCTCAGACGCAGTGAGTCAACACCCTCACGCATATTTGCTGCGCGAATTGAGTGAACCCGAAATCCACCAGCCATCTGTTCAGCTTTGGTGTGTTCAACAGCGGAGAGAATAAAAAATAACCGCTGAGAGTGCCACTTCCTGGATGTAAGCATGTCGTGACTTTCAATGAAAACAATTACGTCATGCTCAGGAATCGCCGTGGCAAGAGCCCCATGCGAAGTAGAGAGTTGATCAAATGTGACGAGGATTAATCGCTTGGGCGTAACTTGGTCGGTCATGGTTCAAGCATTGCCGAAAAGAGAGTATTTAGCGCAACGGAATTAACCTCAGGGGATTGAGATGTTGAGGTGGCCAGTGTCGTGCGAGCGCGCTCGGCCAAACGAGAGGCGCCAACGGAATTCCCTCGAGCCTGATGAGTCAACGCCGCACCCATTTGCGCACAGGCCCGCCATAGTTGGGAATCAGCAGGTGGCGCACAGCGCCAACGTTGTTCAGCGACCTCATGAACATGAAACGGTAACCCCTGGGCCAGGTAGTTCGTGATTTCACTCCAAGCCGCTTCGGCAGAAATGAAGTCGCGCTCGGGAACCTGTGGGAAGGCGAAGTTTGCAACACTCTCTCCCCGAAGAGGTGTCCCGAGGCGATCACGAGCCTGCATGTTGCCGCAACCACGGTAGGAGTAATTCGTTAAATGCACGTGGATTTTCTTCGTGGGGAAAGTGACCGGTGGGCATGATTTGCCGCGTGTACGAACCACTCACCATGGACTGGTTCGCAACTAGGTCATGAATGATCATCGGGTCGTGCTCGCCGAAAATATCAAGTACAGGAACACTGATGGGCTGTTCAATTGAGTCTTGAAAGCGTCGACCATCAGTGCGGTACAGGGACCGGATTGCCCAACGGTGAAATTCAATTGCAGTGTGGGCCGTCGGCCAATTTTGATAAGCGGCCTGCATAACTTCGCGGACCTCAGGGGTCACCCATGAGGGGTCATGCGAGTATTTTTCCAGAAAATCCCCAATATTCTTTCCGCCATTTTTGGTGTAGTAACGCTCAGGAATGAAGGGCACTTGGAGTCGAGTTATGTAGGACAAACCTGATCGTTGTGCATTGTTACGCAACAGTGAGTTTCGCAAAACTCGGGGGTGCGCACCGGCAACACTGACGAGTGTTTTCACTGCATCAGGATTTTGGGCAGCCATGGTCCATCCGATTATTGAGCCGACACCGTGCCCAAGCACGCTCGCTTGAACCTCACCCAATGAACGAATCACACTCACGCAGTCGCGGGCCAAGGTCGTAGGGTCATAGCCCTGTGGCGGGTGATCCGAACCCCCGTAACCGCGTAAATCCATAGCAATAACTCGGAAGCCGGCAGTAGCCAATGGTGCGATGAGTTCACGCCACGTCCACCAAAAACTGGGGAAACCATGTAGGAGAAGAACGGCGGGACCGGTGCCCATTTCTACTACGTGGAATCGCGCTCCGTTAGCAGAAACATTGTGGTGGGTCCAGGGACCGGTGCTCGCTATTGCCGATTCGGGAGTGATCACTTATTAAATGTGCGAGTTATTCGCCGAGGTTATTCAGCGCTGTAAGTGACTCGGAGGTTTTCTTCCACTGCGCACTAGCCACATTAGGGGCCTTGACGGATTTTCCTTTGCTCATGATCACGATTCCCAGAACCGCAGCCACGAGAAAGAGAACCACGGCAACAATGAGGAAGCCAGCCCAGACGGGCAGGCCCAGCGCAACAAAGGCATAGGCGATTGCAATGAGAATGAATACCCCACCCATGCTCACCATAGAAATGGCAATGACCGCTAGGAGCGAAATTTGACCAATTGTTTTGCTTGTTTGGGAGAGTTCTGTGGTTGTTAAATTCACCTGAGCGGTGAGTAGCCGTTTACCGTCACTGATCGTGTTCGTGATCAGTTGTTTCAAACTTTGCTGCTGTGCCATGTGAATCTCCTTCTCAAACCGAAGGTTACCGTGAATCGGGCTTTGATTCGCTTTCCCCCTGCAAATTACCTTTCATCTGTTCCTCTTTTTTCTGTCGGTCCTCTTCGATCTCCGCCATTCGTGCGTAGGCACGGCCACGGGAGAGCAACATGAACGCTGCGATGACAGCTGCGATAACGGAGGCAACCAGAACTGCGATCTTGGCATTTTCAAGGTAAAGCTCGTTGTCGGCGTACCCCAACTCGCTAATGAGTAGTGCGACCGTGAAACCCACTCCACCCAAAAACCCGACGGCCGAGACGTCACGCCAGGAGATTCCCGGGCTCAAACTGGCTCGGGTGAACCGAGCCATAATCCACGCCATTCCCACGATTCCAACCGGTTTACCCAACACCAGTCCAATCATGATTCCCAATGCGATCGGGGATTGCAAAGGTTCGATGATTCCGGTGGCGCGAAGATCAACACCGGCGGCAAATAGCGCGAAGATGGGAATTGCAAATCCGGCACTGATCGGGTGAAGAATGTGAATCAGTGTGTCGGCGGGTGCCTTTTTCTCACCCGAATCCAACCGAACACGGGTCAGGAATCCAAATGCCACACCGGCGACCGTTGCGTGAACACCACTCTTGTAACAGAAATACCAGCCGAGGATCACTAGTGGGATGTAAATGATGGGTGATGAAATGCGATATTTCTGCAGCAGCCAATAGCCGAGTAAGGAGAATAAGAATGCCGCGAACCAAACCATGGCAAACTTATCGGAGTAGAAAATTGCAATGACGCTAATGGCTCCAAGGTCGTCAACGACAGCGAGCGTGAGGAGAAATGCCCTTAATGCAACCGGAAGTTTACGACCGAAAACAGCAAGAACCGCAAGAGCGAAGGCGATATCGGTTGCCATGGGTATTCCCCACCCTTTGAGGGATCCATCGGCGAGGGTGGCGTTGACAATCACATAAAAAAGCGCGGGTACGACCATGCCACCGATCGCCGCCGCAGCAGGGACCACGGCTTGAGCGGGCTTGGATAAAGAGCCAAGAACCAATTCGTGTTTGAGTTCCAATCCCACAACAAAGAAGAAAATCGCGAGTAGGGCATCGGCTGCCCAAACGCCCAGCGAAAGATTCAGGCCAAGGTCGGCAGGTCCTATCGTGTAGTCGACCATGGCGAAATAACTATCCCCCCAAGGGGAGTTCGCCCACACCAAGGCCACAACCGCGGCAAAGAGCAAAATTGCCCCGCCGATTGTTTCATCGCGTAACTGAGCGAGCAGCCACCCGCGTTCGCCAAGGCTTGGGCGCGACATTATCTCGTTATTGGCCACGAGGCCACCTTACTAAAAGCAATTTGAGTGAGGGTGTGAGCAGTGAGACGGTGCGTGATCAGTCGTCGGTGCTCGAGGATTCAAGTCCTACAGAAATCAGGTTCATGATTGATGGATCGGCCAGGGTTGTCGAATCCCCAATATCGCGATGCTCGGCTACATCCTGCAATAGCCGTCGCAAAATTTTTCCTGAACGTGTTTTGGGGAGTTCGGGAACGATCATGATCTTTTTCGGCTTCGCGATCGCGCCTATTTCAGTTGCAACATGATTACGAAGTTCGGTGACCAGACTTGTACCGTCTTGACCTTCCATTCCTCCACGCAGAATCACGAAAGCAACAATTGCCTGACCGGTGGTTTCATCAGCTGCCCCGACAACCGCCGCCTCGGCAACGGATGGATGGGAAACGAGTGCCGATTCAACCTCTGTTGTTGAAATGCGGTGCCCGGAAACATTCATCACGTCGTCGACCCGGCCCAATAACCACAGGGCGCCATCTTCGTCGAGCTTTGCTCCGTCACCTGCGAAGTAGTACTGCGGCCATTTGGACCAGTAGGTATCAACAAAACGCTGGTTGTCACCCCAGATCCCACGGAGCATTGCCGGCCACGGTTCAGTGAGCACGAGGAAGCCTCCGTGCCCATTGCCCAGTGGAGTTCCCGCGTCGTCGACTACAGCCACGCCGATACCGGGAAGGCCTCGCATTGCGGATCCAGGTTTCGTGGCGGTGACACCGGGTAACGGGGAAATCATGATTCCACCGGTTTCGGTTTGCCACCACGTGTCAACGATGGGGCATTTATCGCCGCCAATGATCGAGCGGTACCACATCCAGGCTTCAGGATTAATGGGCTCACCAACTGATCCGAGTAAGCGAAGGGAACTCAGATCATGTGATTGAGGAAGTTCGTTGCCCCACTTCATGAACGTACGAATTGCGGTAGGGGCCGTGTACAAAATCGTGACACCGTGGCGTTCAATAATGTCCCACCAGCGATCCTTACCCGGAGTGTCGGGAGTACCTTCATAAATAACTTGGGTAACCCGGTTGGCGAGCGGACCGTAAACAATGTAGGAATGACCGGTCACCCAACCAATGTCGGCGGTGCACCAGTAAACGTCAGTGTCAGGTTTTAGATCAAAAACCTCCCGA
>Ga0129324_10000481_pt1 | contig 29129 bp, 40 predicted proteins | sample CPBDNA_7_FD_96879 | JGI IMG/M metagenome (GOLD analysis project Ga0129324, IMG submission 96879) | Freshwater to marine salinity gradient microbial communities from Chesapeake Bay, USA - CPBay_Spr_15_0.2_DNA | ecosystem: Environmental > Aquatic > Marine > Coastal | place: USA: Chesapeake Bay...
ACCGCGACGGCGTCGTGTCCAGACTGATGGTCCCAAACCGGGTGCTTCGCTAAGTCGGATTTCAGCTCATCCATCTGCCCGCGCACAGAGTTAAGGCGGGCAACCAAATCGATTGGCTTGTTCAGGATAGCCTTCGCCTTTACCACAGCGTTCTCGATGTTATCGACCCGCAGGTAATCCTCTCCAAAGTGAGGCTCTTCGAAACCTTCGATTACTGCTTCGTAGGCGAGCTTGTACCGATCAGTCATTTGCCTTCCCACTCTGCTCCGCGCATGATCTTCCGAAGCGCCGTGTCGATATGGTCGTCGTTCATGTACTCGTAGGCCGCGCCGATGTTTCCGGTCTGACCGGTGACTTGCTCCGGCTCGAACTCGGTGCCCTGCATCCAACCAGAGAAGTGAAACACGTCCCAGCGGTATCGCATCACCGAATGACCCTTGTGGACGTACCAAGTCGCCGCGTCTTTCTTGCCCTGTTGGACCGCGACCTTGTTCATATCGACGAGTGCCTTCTCGCACGCCGCCTTGATCGACTGAAAGTGTCTTGGACGCATTCTCATGTCATATCTCCCAAACCGATCATAATTTCCGGGTTATTGTTGCTCAGGTGTACCGCACCATAATCCAAGGCGAAGTAGTATTTCCAGCAGCCATCGTTCCAGCTCCACCAGAGCTGGAAATCCGGCCCAGCGCCGAGCTTCTCGCGGAACAGCTTCATGTACGCCGTTTCCAGCGTCTCAACTGTCGCGAGCGCACCATCCAGCCGCGTGTCCGGTACTGTGAGCCGGACGGTGATCGTTGTTTGATCAGACATAAAACTCTCCGTTGTTTCGATGTCTTACTCTCGCACCGAAAAATTAGGCGCTCAAATGGCGAGTGGAGGTTTCACACTAGCCCACACATACGGTCCTGATACTGCCAGACGCGGTACAAAACGGTCCAACCACTGCCGACTCCGCTCTTGGGGCCGGTGTAGACGATCTGCGTTCCGCGACGATGGGTCTTGCAGCTACGGTTCGCCTCGATCATGTATTGCGGCTGAGCCCTATTCATCATCGTGCTCCATGATCAGCAGGATATCGGCGTTATCGAGCGGGACACGATACTGCGTTTCGCAAGCTTCCAGCTCCATAATCACACCCATGCCGGAGTTGTGTCGGAGAGAGGCAGGCTGATCAGGAAATCGTAGACGTCCTGCGGCAGCTCCTCGCGATACCATTCAGCGCCGAATTTCTTGCCGGTGTCCTCAAACTCACGACCCAGCAGCCCGCGCGGATGCTCGCTTGGTGTCAGCCAGCACATCGACGAGCGCTCAGCAGGTCTCTCCCGCGACGGAGTGTATAACCGTGCGCGAGCATAATGCTCCGGCGCTTCTGGTTCTGGCGCGCCGACATCGGTAATAACCTTCACGTCGTACGGGAGGTTCGCGTACATGACCTCCTCAGCCGTCGGTCGGAGCGTCTCGCCACTCTTGAGAGCAGCGTGTGCGCGGTTGCGGCCTACGCCGATCTGTTCAAGAGTCTTAGGGCTGAGAGAGAACTTGTAGACCATCGCCTCCTCCTTCGCTTGCTCCACCCAACCAGCAGCGCGCATTTCAGGCGTCACAGCGTACATATGGTTCAGATACCACCGATCCCATATGTCGAGGAACCGGTCGAACATCTCGCGATCCCAACCGTTCTCCATCTGGATATCATTGGGATGGTACTCGCGCAGCGTCTCGTTAATCTGACCGGACAAGCCAATCGCGTCACCGTTGCGAAGTGGACCTTCGACGCCAGTGATCGACAGCTTCACGAAGTCTTGGCTTCCGTTGCCCTCCTTGATGAACTCGGCGCTGATCTTACAGTACACGCCGACAGTGCGATCACCACGCGGCCCGTCATAGACGCGCACTCGACATGGATTGATAACCCTTTGAAACTCATTCATTTTCCGTCTCCGTTGTTTCGATGATCATATAATTGCACAATCATACCGACATATGAAGCGGCGAATGTAGGATTATATGTTATCCCGAGCGAGGTCTCTTCCGGCTTGAGTGAGGCCCACAAAGCGTCCGGGGATACGCTCGAAGCCGCAGCGCGCGGTATCGGATATCGTCACATATCCGAGGCGCTCAAGCCGCTCCCAAACAAGCGACGCTCGCACAGGGTCTTTCGCGTCATTGATGTCGAATACCTCTCCCGGCTTATACCGTTCGGACATACCTTTCAGCGCCTTACGGTCATAGTCCGTCAGGGTCTCCTCAACCATCGGACTTCTCCGGCCTCGGTGCAGTCAGCTTGTCGTGCAGAGGGTATTTGCTCATCCGGCCAACTTAGCTTTCTTCGGCAGACCAACGACGACCGCTGAGACAGGGTTTCCGAAGCCCCTCGCCAGCTCGATCAACTCGTCGCAATAGCCAAGCACGTCGAATACAGAGTCGTCGGTATCCAGCGTGTACTCGACCGTCATTGTCATAGTGATCTTCGTCCGGCTATCAGTGACCTCACTGACGGGGATCAGCTCTGTTTTCCTTGGTGCGCGAGCCATCAGTATTCCTCCGGCAGATAGATCGAGAAGCAGCCATGCTCCGCGTTCCAATAATCGACGCTCACAAAGAGAGTTACGTCGCGGGTCTCGGTCTGGAATTTCTCCTCGCCATTCGTCGGTATCCGCATCGCGAAAGCCACCGTGGTCGAGCCGAAGGTGTCATTGTCCTTCACCATCTTCGCAATCGCCGTCTGACGTGCGACGAACAGCAAATCCCACATGCGACCGGTCAAGCTCTGACCTTCGCGGTCAAGGTTCGCCACCGCATCAGGGTCTTGGCGACCGTGGACCTGATCGTTCCATTCCCCGGACACGATCATCGCGACTTGTTTCGAGAGTACGACGGGCCAGACGATACCGGCCTCACGTCGCATGTCGGGCGAGTCCGTCTCAGCCATCAAGGTATCGACGAGAACCTTCTCGCCGTCATTGATAGCCTGATGGACGGTGTACCCATGAATGATTTCTGTCATTGTTTCTGCTCCGTTGTCTGTTTCGATACAGCACCATCTCACATGCTAACCGTCAGTACCAATGGGGAGTTTGGTCACTTCCGCTTTCCCAGCGTGCATACCGCGTACCTGTTCTGACAGCCGCAAGTGCATCGTTGCGGCTCCGAGGCTTGCCGCATATATAGCAAGGTCCGTCAGCCACTCGACCTGCTTGTCGAACATCTGCGGCCTCCCCTCTCCTGAGTCCGGCATCAGGTGGAGGAGTGCCATATTGCGACCCCAGTCGAAGGAGTTTTCACAGAACGCCGACTGAACCATCTGCGCAAATCTCTCCATAGGCGCGGCCTCAACCGGCCACTTCTTGCGACCTGTAAGGTGAATGTGGGCGGTATCTGCGATGATTTCAGACTCCCCTCTCCCACTCCGATACGCGATGATATTCTCAGGCCGGATCGCACCAGTGAACAGCCGTCCAAAGCCATCGTGCGGTGTTCGCGATGCAAACCAGCTCGCCTTTTCAAGATCGGTAGTCCAAGACCAGCCATACATTCCGCCGCGATAGACGGGGATGGCTTGGTTAAGCTCGATCTTGTCGCGCAGCCACTCCTGATCTTCCTCGCTACCGCACATGAAGTGGCGTTCCGCGATATCGTGCCGACCGTGGAGTGTCTCGCCTTTGAGCAAGTGCTTCCAGAGGATCATCTGCCGGTAGTGACTCTCGCAGCGCTCCCATTGATCGCCGACGGTCTCCCAGTAGAGCTCGCCCTCAAGCCGGTGCCCGATCTCGAACAGAGTTGGAGCCGCTTCGTGCTTCTCCATCTGCATGATCAGGTCAGAAAAGTCAGCCATATCAACGCCTCTTATATTCCAAAACGTGCCATTCATACGGACCATCGGTCACTCGACCGTGATACTTCGTTGGGACCAGTGTGAACCCCTGACCCGTGCCGACGACCGAGAAGCTCCGGCCCTCCTTCAAGTCTTGCTCCAAGTCGATCTGCGCCCAAATGCAGAGCTGGTCGCCCTGCAAGCCGACGCTAACGACCTCCGCATCCACCGGCATAGTGTGGCTAACGCCACCGGACCTCATAGGACTGACGTATTTGTAGATCGCGTCAGCCATCTGCCTGAGCCTCAGAATGGTCGGTCAGGTACGTCATCACGCGGGTCGCGGACGCTTCCATCAGACCGGGCTCGTGGAAGAGGGCACCGAGAGCCATCATCGGGATCACGCGCACTTCGGCCTCACCGAACTCGACACCACCATCATCGTGCATCGTGATATCAGGCGCATAGACGTCCATACTGCCGTCAGCGCGCAGGATCAGCGCGACGTCTCCAATGCCGGGACCGGAATGAGAAATGGTCGGAAAGGGCAGGGGAGGTCTGGTTGCTTCACTCATGGGATTTCTCTCTGTGTTTGTGCTTCCGGTTGTAACCCTTACGATTAGGTACAACTCGTGGCAAGAATTGACGCCCTTCGCGTAAACGACGAGCGTGGGGATCACGTTGCGGCCTCATAATATACTCCTACGGTTAGCCGCAGGTGTATCCATGCGGCTCGGTTAAGGTGCGTTTCGGTATGTTTGTTCCATGCTATGAACCTACCATGATACCACAATATAAATCCAGTGGCATCTTTGCGCGTCCTGTACGCGCTACAGTGAGCGTTTTGCTCTTCTGGTGCATCAGACCGCAATCGACGCAAACGCGTCTCCTGACGCTCTCTTGTCGCTTTGCGGACACATACAGACAAAACCGCACGACCGGTATCTTTCGAGCCAGTCGTGCGGTGTCTGTCAGTCGGTGGAAGGGCTACGCTGCTTCGCGCAACTCGACCCCGTCGATCTTGGTGATCAGGATTGAGAACAGCTTGGCGTCGGTCTTGAGCGTCAGCGTGTTACCGGCGCGCGTTGCGAGGCCGAGTGCCGGAAGGAGCATCATCTGCTGCTGACCCTGAGAGCGAGCGGTGCCTTCCTTGTATCCGAGACCACGGAACAATTCGACCATCGCTGCCGACGTCATCACATTCTTCTCGCGCAATTCATTGAGCGCCTTGATTGTGTAGACAGAGCAGACCGAACGCTCGCCGCGAACGTACTCGATCACGTTGTTGGCCTTCTCGGTCACTTTGATCGCCAGCGAGTTGATAGCGGTGGTGATCGCCTCCGCTTCCTTCTTGCCGACGATCTTGTCGAGCGCGACCGCTTCCGCCTTCACCGTCCGCTTCTTCTCGGCATCAGCACGAGGACGACGGGCTTTCTTCGTCGGTTTCACTTCCGGTGCAGTGTCGGTAGGCGCGGTGTCGTCATTCTTATACGTCTCTTCCTTGAGCGTATCCGTGATCGCCGCCGCTTCAACGTCCGCTGCGGTGTCGCCATCGAAATTCATTGCTGCGGGTGGTTGGTCCGCGTTTGCTTCCGAGGCGAGACGCTCGATTTCAGCGAGAGTATCGCTATCGAGTTCGTCGCCACCAAATTCTTCTTCTGCGAGAAGGTCGAATTGCATTTGTGTCTCCGTTCGTTTCATCCGGTGCGTCATTGCTACCGTGATATGAAGGTAGCAACGCGTTTGTGCGGCAGCAAGCACTTTTTGCGCGGGAAGTGCCTGAAAATATGGCAATGAAACGAAAAAGCCCGGCACTAAGGCCGGGCTCCATTCTCTGCAATGTGTGACGTTTACTCGACCACAGTTGCCTCTGTATCCGCCACTGACTCGAACAGGTCATACTGCGTGGTATCGGGAGGGGCGGGGCGGTCGAACAGGATGGCTGCGTGGTTCGCACCGAGATAGTCAGCCAGTCGGTTCACAAGCCGAGTGACAGACCGGCGCTCGTCGTCGTTCAGGTCGGCGTTCTGCAATCGTGTCAGAATACGCAGACCATAACGGGGCGAGAACTCGAACAGGTTATTCTGCACGGTTGGGGTGCCGGGCAGTTGATCAGCGGCGAAGATACGCTGGACGAGCACGGCTTCGTCGCTTCTGATAATGAAACCAATGGGCATTTGGCACTCCGATCTTTGTTACCAGTCAATTATAACTGATTTTTCTCTTATACGCAAAAAGCCTCGGTCTCTACGAACTTTTCAACGCCTCTGTATTTGTCGTTCAGATCGTCCACGAAAAAGCCCTGCGCCTTTTTGAGAGACACAGGGCAAGGAGCTGTCGCCGACCGGAGTCTACAACAGAGACACGCTTCCATTATAGAGGAAAACCCTCAAGAATGTAAGCGTGAGCCGTGTCTGTCAGTAGCTAGTTGTTCAAGTCAGGCAGAGTGAATCCGCCATGTCGCAAGCCATTGAAGAATGACTGCATCATCACATCGACGTCATACTCCGCGCCGTGAGCAAGAGCGGGGTTGAACTCCACGTCGCAGGCGAAACACAGTTCGGCGAGGTTCGGTACTTTACCGAGTGGTGTTGCCCATCTGCCGTCGATCATGGTGTCGAATGGTTCGAAGTCGGGAATCTCCTGTTCGATCCGGTCACACTCTTGGATCAGAAACTTGAAATCGAACCCGAACCCGTTGTGTGCGACGACGACCGCGCACTCATTGAGACGTGCGACGATATGAGGAGCCACCTCCTTCCAGTCAGGACAGGCTTCCAGCATCTCAATCGAGATACCGTGAACAGCATGGGCCTTCTTGTCGATCTTCCGCTGAGGGTTGATGCGCCATACGTCCGAAGAAATCAGCTCGAAGGCGAGGGCGGACGTGTCCAGTTTGTAATTGCGAACGCACGCCTCGACGATCCGGTGTTCAGGATCGAGCAGGCCCGTCGTTTCAATATCAAAACCGCCGACGATAATTTCAGCCATCAGAAGTCTCCCGGTGCGACTTGGACACAAAGCACGCCATTCGCACGGTACATATCGACGACAGACTTTCTGTCCTCAAATGCTATATGAACTCGGTCCAGATTGCGCCGCGTCTCTTCCAGCCATTGCAGTTTCAGTTCGTAGTCGGGGCGATGGTCGCCTTCCTCACGCATCCGAAGCTCGAAGTATGGCGTCAAGCCGTGATCACGAAGCCAAGACATCGTGATCGCCCGCGACGCGAGCATCTCGGTCGCGCCAGTCCAGAAAGCGATATCAAATCCCATTTCACGGAAGCTAATCGCCGTATTGACGATGTGCATGATCGGGAGATCGCCACCGACTTTCAGATTGTAATCTTCCCACTCCTTCGGACGATCATCGCCCGGCTCGCGCAGGATATGATGCAGACGGTGAGAGCCATCACGGATCGTCCCGTCGAGGTCGAAGACGGCGAGATCACGCATGGAAGTCAGCCGGGTTCCCCGACAGATCGACAAAGCTCGGGATATCCTTGACGATCTTCGGGCTGATCGCCGCAATCTGAGTGCGAGCGCCGTACTGGAAGCCGAGCACGACGTAGCGCGCGAACTGAGAAGGGCGAACGCGCAATCTGGTTCCGCGCACAGAGAAATCGTAAGCTTGATGCTGCGAGATACCGAACGCATCCGAAGCAGCGCGCAGCCGTCGGTTGTCGTCGTCAGTCTGAGGAGCCATTCCCTGAATTTCAGGAAGGTTGAACTCAATTCTGTCTTTACTCATTGCCATTTTCGAATTCTCCATTCGCTTCGTCCGCCTCAAACTCTTCCATGAGAGGGCTGACAATTTTCCAATCAGCGAACCCGGAGACGCTGTCGTAAGCAGCCCTGAAAGCAACCTTGAAAGCCTCACCGGATATCGTCCCTTTTTCATACTTCGCGAGAAGGTTCCGCCAGACTTCGCAAACCTTTTCGGTGATCGCGTCTTGCGTGACGTCCCTCATAACTGAGTGACTATTGCGCTGCGAGTGTCGCGCGGACGTGAGAGAACGTCTGAGGAGCGGTCAAACCACCGTCAAGAAACACGGTCGTCATCACACAACCGTCAGTGTTGTGCTGGCCGTCGAGAACGACCAGACCTTCGTCCGGGTCATTCACCACCGAGAACTTTCCGCGCAGCGATTTCTTGGTGCCACCGTCGGTCTTCGGGTCTTTGAACAGCATCCGGCCCTCACCTTTGACTTGCGCATAGGTCGCCTTCATCGCGAACCCGTGAGTGTCACGGGTGACGTACTCGTAAGTGTACGAGCCGATACCGAGAACAACGTTCGATGCCGCAAAACCATCATGGTAAAGCCGGTTGAGGATTTCCTTCGCACGAACAGGTGTGATCGAGTCGCCGTAAATCAAACCGATGGACGGGTGCAGCTCCTTGAAGCCCTTCTCGTTAAAGGTGCCACCGAACGTCTCCCAAAGGAGACGGATCGCACCTTTCCACTCGGGCGAATTACGCTCAGCGATAGGATCGCCGCAGATGATCTTCACGGGATCGCCGGAGTCGGGGCGGATCACGACCTTGCCATCACGAGCGAGGATGCGGTCCTTCCGCGACGGCAGATACTCGGTCATAATCGACCAGAAGTCCCACGTGTCCGAAACAATCGACACAATGCCTGTCGGATAGACGTCGAAGGCGATCCGGTCGAATGTCGCGGCCTCGTCATCTTCGCCGCCTGCACACATGACAGAGTGCTCAGTCGCCGCTACACCGACGCCGAGAATTCCGTTATGAACCGGCTGACCGTGGACGGAATTTGGCAGGTAACTGTGCTCAATCAGATCGAGCGCGGGCAGGGTGTCGGTACCGATAAAGCTCAGAAGGTGCGCGGCACCAGACAGAGCCGCATCTTCCACACCGCTCATGCCACGGAACGAAAAGTCGTGAGCCTGAATACCAATCACTTCGACCGATGAACCCGTCAGGTCAGCGTAGTGATCGAACAGCTTGCGATAGAAGCGAGCCGTGGTCGCTGACGTGCAGCCCTTCCAGATCGTAGCCGACAGGATCGTCTCGAAATAGTTGGTGAGCCAGAAGAACTCCGGCAGAGTGTTCTCGACGGTGAACATCGGGACGCGATAAGGCACGACCGTGCCTTCTCTCACTGCGCGGATACGCAGAGGCAGATAACCGAGCTCCCACAGCGCTTCAATATGCGTCACGTCGAAGTCATCGAGGCCGAGATACGCAGCCATGCGGTCGCGATATTTACCAACGACGCGGTCCTTGGGTCTGGAAAAGAAGTCGTCTTCCCAACTGTTGACCAGTACGTCGAACATGAAGTGTTGCAGGCCGAAGAACACGACGCCGTCGCGGTCTTCCTCGGGGATATTCGACAGCTTGTCGGAGCGCGGCGTCCAGTTCGAAAAGACGAACTCGGTACCTTCCGGGTACTGACTGCGATGATCAGCCTTATAGCCGTCGATCAGAGTGAGTGGATTGAATTTCACAGCGGTATCTCCTCGTTGGGTGTTTCGGAATGAATGAACTCCACATCTCGCACTTGGCTCTGATGCAGGGAGTTGGTGTAATAGATGTTGTCGATCAGATCGTCGAAGACGTGGAAGCCATTCGAGAAAATGCCGTGCGTCACGAACAGGTCGATCTTGGTCGCCCCACGCGTGCGCATCTCGACAGCCAGATTGATGAATGTCCTGCCGCCGTCGCAGATATCGTCCACGATCAGATAGTGAGCCTCTGGATCGATCTCGGCGTCGATACGACACTCGGTCAGGTTCCCGGTCGCTGGATCGCGGTGCTTCGTGGCGGTGATGAAGTCGAGCGCCAGCTCACATGCGGTTTGATCGACCTTTTTCGCGGCACCAAGATCGGGAGCGACGAGGATACGCTTCACATCACGAGACGTACCCAAATGATTGCGGAACAGCTTGCCCACAAAATAGCTCTGGTCGATAATAAGGGGGCAGTCGAGGACCGCCTCCACCACCTGACTGTGCGGATCGAAGACCGTGACCGAGTGATAGCCAAGCGAGTTGATCAGGTCGCCCATGACCTTGACCGCAAGTGCTTCTCCCGGCTGACAGACACGGTCCTGACGCGCGTATGGAAAATACGGGAGGATCAGGTCCAAAGTCTCAGGATAGATGCCGTCGCGCCTCAGAGCGTCTGTAATGAGCATCAGCTCCATAACGTCCTTGGAGGACGCGATAGAAGCCACGACGCGTTTCTCGGGGCGAGTGTAGAGCAAGCGAGGCTGAACCTCTCCACCCGGAAAGGTGAAGGTGTTCGTCGCTTTTTCGGTCGCATAGTCAAAAGTGATCATGGTATTTTGTACCTCACTATTCAGTGACAATCAAGCGGGGAAGACCACCTGATCCAGATGCCGATGAAACCACTCGCGAGCGCGCGTGGCGACGACGCCTTGAACCTGCTTCCAGTCCAGACCGGAGGCTTCCAGTTCGTCAACCGACTCGGTAGCCACGTCACGACAGACCCATCCAATCACCCTGCCGGTGTCACCGATATCGGTCGCGCCGGACTCTTGGAGTGCCTGTTCCATACGGTCATCGGTGACAGTCTGATCGGCGAAGTCGAAGACATCTTTTGAAGCAAGCGGCTTTATACGCGCAGGCTTGGCCCCTCCGCTGGCAGAGTGCGATCCGCCTTTGACCTTGAAGATCAGCCGTTCGAGCTCGGCGGTCGTGTTATCGGAGAGCAGCGGGTAGACCACCAGACCCTCTCCGATACCTGAGACGCCGAACTGAGCGTGGATATACGGGTCACAAACGTCGATCACCGCTACCGCTTTGTTCAATTCATCGACGAGCCTCTGCGCGTCGTCCTGATACCGCGTGTCGAGACAGACGGTCGAGTACCACGGAACAACGCGAATTTCATCGGGCGCAGGAAGCATCGCGTCCGCGTATCCCAGATAGGACGTGATCAGGTGAGGGTCGATCATCCAGTGGTCGCCTTCGCCGTTGACGAATTTGATTGCGAAGACAAAGAAGTATTTCTTATTGAGCAGGGACACCGCGACCTTTTTCTGGACGCCGGGACCAGCCCACTCACCGTAGATCACCACCGACTTGAACGTCGTAGGCTGGTAGCGCTGGAAGAACCCGGCGTGTTCCTGAACGAAGCCGGAGAAACCAAAGTGGTCGCCGGGTTTCGCAGGATCAATGTCGCGGTTGCGTGCCTGTCCAGTGACAGTTCCGTCCGCGTCGATACGAATACCAGAATTGGTGCCGTGCAGCTTGACCTTCGTGCCAAACCAAATCTTGTCAGGCGTATCCTCGCCTGTGTAGTTCAGATCGCGCGCAATGTTCGCGAAGCCTCTGATCTTAGGGAATTTCTGGTGCATCTGTGCCTCTTTCGTTGAATGCGGTTTCGATCAGTCTCTGGACCGCTCTTGAAGCCGCTTCCGCCTTTGTCTGTCTGCCGTAGTAGACACGGTAATATCTGACGCGGACACCATTATCGAGACGAGCCATCGCTGCGTCCGCTTCCAGTTCGACGGTGATAAATAGCTTCTTCAAGATGTGCCCTGCTACTCAGTCTTGAGTTATTATTCGGACGTCAGCCCTTGACGTTGACGATCTGGCGAAGCGTCGCGACAATCTCAACAAGATCGGACTGCGCCGCCATCACCGCATCGATATCCTTATAAGCCGCTGGTGACTCGTCAAGTATATCCAAGTCCTTACGACATTCAATACCTTTAGTCGCGGCAGCGTGATCTTCCAGCGATATCATTTTCTTTGCAGCAGTACGAGACATTACTCGTCCAGCGCCGTGCGAACACGAACAGAAGCTCTCTTTGTTTCCCTTTCCTCGAACGATGAACGATTTCGCGCCCATCGAACCCGGAATAATACCGAGGTCGTCCTTACGTGCGCGAACCGCCCCCTTACGAGTGACGATGACGTTATGGCCATAGTGGTTTTCGCGAGAGATATAGTTGTGGTGACAGTTGACCGCTTCCGCGACGAGGTGGAATGGCGTCGAAATAGATTGCCTCATCGCCTCAATGGTAGCATCCATCATCGCGCGACGGTTCTCAGCCGCGTAATCCTGTGCCCACTCAACCGCCTCCACGTAGTCGTGAAACGTGTCGGAGCCATCAGGGATATAGGCGAGGTCTTTGTCCGGCAGGTTGATGAACCAGCGCTGCATGTCTTTCTTGGCCAGATTGATGAAGTAGGAACCAATCTTGTTGCCGATACCGCGCGAGCCGGAGTGGAGCATGATCCACACCTTGTCCTGCTCGTCGAGGCAGATTTCGATGAAGTGGTTGCCGGTACCGAGCGTGCCCATGTGCTGATACAGACCACGGTGTTCGATACCGGGGTGCTTCGCGACCAAGTCTTCGTAGCGCCAAATAAGAGCGCTCGCGCGATGTATGGTCGCTTGCGGCATCCGGCCAATATCCTTGAACGAGCCACTGTCCTTGCCGAGCTGACCGTTATCGGTACGACCGTGTGGTACACGGCTCTCGATAGCCGACCGGACAAACCCGAGCGACTCTGGAAGATCGTGAGAGGTGAGGGACGTCTGGACGGCCATCATTCCGCAGCCGAGATCGACACCGACGGCAGCAGGAATAACCGCGCCTTTTGTTGCGATGACCGAACCAACCGTCGCGCCCAGTCCAAGGTGCATGTCGGGCATTGCTGCGACATGGTGATGGATGAACGGCATAGAAGCGATGTTCTTGAGCTGCTGGACTGCGTGTTCCTCGACAGGGACACCTTTCGTCCATGCGTAGATAGGTCGGTGCGCTGCATCCGTGATAGCGATATGATCCACAATGGTCTCCGTCTCTGTGCGTCTCTAGTGTCTTTGTATCGCATCATTAACTGACTATTGCAACGAGAAAAACACAGCGAATTGCAAGTCCCACAACGAAAAAAGGGCCATCCGAAGACAGCCCTTCATTCATCGATACCGGCGAAACCGGAATTAGTTCGCGAGCAAGTCGAGGATCGGCAGAGTGCCGGTACCTTCGCCCATCACGACCACCTGCGGTACATTCGCACCACCGGACTGCCACGCTTCGATCAGGTTCAGCATGATAATCTCCGGGTTCTCGGAGAGAGCCTGACCTTGAACACGAAGAGCCTCAGCTTCCGCTCGCGCTCGCAACAGCCGACTTTCCGACTCACCACGCGCCACCTGAATAGCGATTTCAGCTTCCGCCGTTGCAGTTGCGATTTCGTTCTCACGTCGAGCCGCGACCTGTTCCGCCTCGTTCTTCTCATCGATGCGAGTGCGAACATTCGGCGGCAGAGCGATTTCCGACAACCAGAAGATTTCGACGTTCAGCAACGGGAGGTCATCGACGGACGCACGGAACTCGTCAGCCACGGAGACCAAGAACGCTCGTCGCCCTTCACCATAGATTTCCTCAGCGGTAGCCGCTGACGCATTATTCGTCAGGGCATTGAGGAGATTGTTGCGGATCGGACCTTCGATGATCGAACCGAGCCGACCACCATACCGTCGCACCAGCGCGTCAGACGACCCCTGTTGGACCGTGAACCGAAGTCCGAGGTCGAGACCCATTGTCATACCGTCGCGGTCCTGAACGCAGAACGCCCGCGTGACATAGTTGTCGCGATCACCGACGCGGCAGCTCTGCTCGCGGGACGCTTCGAAGCGGAAGTTTTGCTCACGAAGGCTGTAGACGATCAGGTCTTCCGTTGGCGGGACAAAATGCCAGCCTTCTCCGACTTCTCGCTCCTGAACGCCGCCACCGGTCTTCGAGACGATAACGCCCTCGTGACCTGCTGCGACATTGGAACATGCGGTGACAAGCACCATGCTACACAGAGCGGCAATCATACCGCCAATCTTGAGAATTTTCATTTGTGCCTCTGTTTTTGTTGGTTACTCGTCAAACCATTTGACGAGATGTTTTACGCCGAAGAAGGCCGCTGCTGCACCGGCTCCACCGAGGACGATCCCCGCGATGAAGCCGACCTGACCGGCGTTCAGGATGGCCGGAAGGGCCATCAAGAAGAAAATCAAGACGAACATTACGAAAATCATCGCCACGCAAATCTTGATGAAAGTTCCAATAAATCGCACCATGCGACACTCCATTGACGGGTTACGCGGCGATTGCCGAGTTCACCTTGTTGATGATTTCTTGAATACGGATGACGTAGTGACACCTTAATCGAACCAGATTGTCAGTCAATAGTGACTTGCAACTCGCCAAGAGCTATTTCAGATCACGACGCAGGCAACGGTAGATAGGAGAGAGCGGGCGACCGTTCGGGCCAATTTGCAGGTACTTGAAAGTGACCGGTTCGCCGAGAACCTTTTCGCGGTTGTCCCAAAACCACTGCCTTTCGTCTGCCGTGAAACCAGAGCCGAGCTCGAAGTCGATACCCTTCCAGTCCATGACCAGCTTGCCCATCGTACCAGCCGGGATCAGTCCATCCTTCGCGGTCGAACGCTTGGTGCGACCGAACGCATCTTCGGTGGCTTCATTCTCATTGTGCATCATCTCTTTGACGCCAGTGATCGTCGCCTCATCATCGAAGAAGCGCTTGATCTTGAGAAGGATACCCTGCTTGAAGCTGGACCGGCCATACTTATACGGACCCTTCGGATCACGCACCATGACACCTTCCCAACCTTCCTCATCGACATAACGCTGCTCGATATCGGCGAGCTCGTAGAAGTCGTGGATCATCACGTCAGGGACGTATTCGAGGTGTTGACCGTGTTCCGTCGCTTTCATCGCCGTGATGTACTTCTCGATATACACGATGCGCTGATCGTACGGCATGTCCGGGTCGGTCGAGTCGTCGAAGACGTGATATTTGAAGTCGGGCTCGCCGTCGCGCTTCATCACTTTCGACTGAATTTTGTAGAGCGGATCGAGCTTGCCATCGGTGTACGTCAGGATTTCTCCATCCATATTCTCGATAGCGGGGATCGCATTGAGGATATTGCGAATGTAGTGGTTCGGGATATCCTTCATCGTCCGCGTCTTCGCGCCATCCTTCATCGTACAGCGGATGCCATCGAGCTTCGGAGTTGCAATCTTGGGGAACGGCAGACGTTCGAAATCTTCTCCCGACACGACGCCAGCGAGTGTAGGTTTATATTGCTTCATGACGTACTCCAAAGAAATCCACCGACTCCGAGTAATAGCCATTGGAGGAGCCGTACCAGCGAACATCGACTGTCCCCTTGATGGTGCGGAAAGAGTAGAACGTCCAAGTGTAGCTCTCCGCGCCCGCATACAGAGGCGGAGCACGCAAATCGCGCTCTTCCGCGACCAAGAGAGGGGTTCCGATCAGATCAGACAGATCGCCAGAGACGTCTTCGATAGAGACGCTCTCGCAACAGTCCTGCATGTGTTCGAACGTAAACTTCCAGCCGTCGTCTGATTTAAAGACCAGAGAGTCCCCGTCTTCGACGACAGACGTGAAGGTTTTGCCGATCATGTCGGCGATGCGATAGGTCGTGTCCGGCATATCTCTGCCCCTACGTCACGAGCTGAGCGACACTGAAAAACACAGCCGAGAAGACCACACCCAACAGGAAGGCGGCGTTGACGTTGAGCGACTTCTCCGGCTCCACGTCGAAAGCTTCCTGTTCCTGCGCCGGGTCAGGCCAGTGGTAGAACGCCTCGAACTCCACGATATTGCCGTGATCGTTGACGAAGTGACCCTGATTGACACCGCCGCCGTAGTAACTGATCCTGTGTTCGTCCCAACGAACGCGCTGGACGCGGTTGTCAGGCTTCGACTTCGGAATGAACGCGAGGAAGCGCGAGCCGTCCTTGGGTGCGTCTTCATGCGACCAGTTCCAGCCCATGCGCGCTTTGAGGAAATTATCCATCAGGCAGCTCCCGCATTAAGGAAGACGATCAGAGCGTCAAGCAGACGACCGGCCATCACAATGAGCGTAAGGATCACCGAAATGGTGAACGAGAAGATCGCGCCACCGAGAGCACCGAGGGACGCGTAGAGCGCGCCACAGCCGAGTACGCGAGCAAGACGAGGGGGTCTAAGTTCGGTGAAGCCGGTAAAGAGACCGACGAGACCGGCAATCACCGCAACGAACAGCGTGATGATGCCCCACGTGGAGAAGAAAAATTCAAGCATTTGAGCCTCTGTTGGTTTGTTTTGTTTGTCGCATTATAGGTAGCACAGTCAAAACTGACTGACAACTCCGTTATGCGCGGGGAAGCAATTCCCATGAGTCCATCATCGATTTCAGCGAGCAACCGCACTCTTCGGCGATATAATCCACCCGCTCTTCGAAGTCGGTGATGTCGCGAGGGACGACGAAGCGGTCAATCGACATGCGATCATCGCTGATCAGACCCCGGCAGATGAAGTTGAACTTCTCCTGACGCGCGCTATCGAACACAGGCTTGTCCGGTTCCTCGACATATGGGATACCCGGCTGAACGAGGCCGACGATGACATGGTACTGCTGCGTCATTCGCAGGCACCCTTGGACGTACTTGTTCACGTATTCCATGACCGTGGGATGATTGACCGGTGGCAGGTCCATCAGGAGATAGGTTGCCAGATCGAGCGGAGTCCTGTCGGCGATGAACGGCTCCGTCTGAGCTTCGTAGAACGCCTTGAACTGGTTGAAAAGCGCAGTCTGATAACGGATGCGATCCTCCCACGTCATGACGGACACATCGAGACCCATCTCTTTTACGAGACCGCCCGCGATGCTCTCCACATAAGTCCAGCCGCGATCCTCAGCGAGCTTCTTGGCGATGGTAGACTTGCCGGTGCGGTGAGCGCCGGACAAGCCAATACCAAGGCCAAGAAGCTGATCGTATGAACCTTCGTCCTGAGAGTAACTGCGACCCTCCATTGTGACGTGAATGTTGTCCATTACGCGGTCGCCACCCCTGTTGATCCCCAGCCACCAGCACCACGCCCTGAGACGCCCGAGAGCTTGTCCACGGTACTCAGAGAGGCCAAGATCATGTCGGTCGGGACGATATGCTGGAAGACGACCTGAGCCACCCTGTCGCCCGGTTCGATAACGATAGCCTCTTCGGTGCGATTGAGCAGAGAAACCTTCCACTCGCCCTGATAGTCCGCGTCGATGACGCCGGTACCGTTACCGAGGACGAGACCCCGGTGTCCGGTGCCAGATCGCGCATACATCAGCGCGACGACCTCTTTCAAATTCGTCCAGAGCTTGAAGCCGGTCGGAAGCAAAACCGCAGCGTCGCCCGGCTCAAGAATGACCGGACCTTCCGGCCAGACCGAGATATCCAGTCCAGCGGAGAGGGGAGAGCCAGTGGTGAGCTGGTTCTCGCCAATCTTGACGCGATCATCAAGGATTTCCAGTTCGAGGATTGACGGGATGACGATGTGCGCTGCGTCGTCGAAGAGAGCCGAAGATTGCTTTGCTTTCTTGGCCGCTTCTTCCTTCGCAGCCCAAGTTTTCGAGTCGATATCCATTACACTTTCCTCATTTTGGCTTCGACCTGATCGACACCGTACGTGCCGGACTGGATCGCAAAATCACGGAAAGTGACGGGAGCCTCTTCCATCATGGTTTCAGTGAGGACGACGGCAAGACGACGGATTTCAAGGTCCGCGTGTTCGTCGCCGCGCAGTTCGCACAGGTGACGGAAGGCGCGCATGTTGCCGGTCCAGACGAGACGAGTTTCAGATGCGTTCGGGAGAGATGCACGAGCCGACTCAGCAGCGCGCTTTTTGAGCATGGTCCCCGTTACACCGACGCTCTCAAGATAATCGGAGTAGATATTGAAATCTTCCCGATAGCTTTCGAGAGCCTGCAACTGCCGCTGATACCAGTCTTGGACCTCAGACGAGTTCACATCGCCATCGACCATTTCCAGAAGCAAGGGAGGGATGACGAAGTTGATGTCGTCAGCCGAGACGTACCGCTGACTTTCCTGCGACGGAGAGAAACCCGCGCGGTGACGGATCAGTTCATGCGTCAGCGACCGAGAGACGCCCGAGATCGCGAAAGTGATCGACGAGTGTTCCAGAACAGAACCGTGACCGTGGCCAAGGATATTGTCGAAATAGTCGTTGAGCCCACGCCCCTTCGACCACGACCGATAGCAGTGACGACCGGAGAACTCGGACAGCAGATCAAGGTGTGAAACCCCGTCATCCATGTCACGAAAGATTCTGTTAAGCGGGGTGCCGTCGCTGTCCGCAACATCTGCCAGACCATTCTGTTCCGCCCAGTCGAGGAGTGCCTCGCTGTTGATTTCTGTCGCAGCGATAGCCACGACAATCGGTTTAGTAACCAATTCGTTCATAGGTGCCTCTGTTTGTTGGACCGGATATTTATTCACCGGATGACTGAATTTAGCAGGTGTTTGTTCGCGGTCAAGACTGACTTACTATTAAACTCAGTCTTTTTCAGTGCAACACGTACAAATTCAGTGCAACACATACAAAAAGAGCGGCACATTGGCCGCTCTTTCCGAAACGCCTACGTAGAAATCCCGTCCATTGCACCCCACACATCACCCCAACTACCAGTCATGGCGCTATTGGAATACTCTGTCGCCCGCTGTTCGAAGAAGTTCGCATGTTCTGCCCCATTGAGGATTTCTTCAAGCCAAGGAAGGGGGTTCCTCGACGGCGCGTCTTCAAATATAGGCGACAGGTGTAACATAGTAAGCCGCTGGTTGGCGATATACCGAATATATGCCTTCATATCCTTCGCGGAAAGACCTTCAATGTCACCCATTTCAAAAGCGAGGTCGATGAACCGATCTTCATGTTCAACGATATCTCTGGCGATCCGGTAGATATCTTCCGCGAGGCGACTCAGATTGATGTGGTCAGCCTGCTCCTTGAGCCACTCGTGAAAGAGTCTCACGATGCCGTTCATGTGCAGGGTCTCGTCGCGAACCGACCAGCTCACGATCTGGCCCATACCCTTCATCTTTCCGAAGCGAGGGAAGTTCATCAGGATTGCGAACGAGGCGAACAACTGCAAGCCCTCGGTGAATGCGCCGAAAGCAGCGAGCGTGAGCGCGACGTCATGCGCGTTGTCCGGGTTGAAGGACTGCATGTAATCCGATTTGTCCCGCATTTCCTTGTATTCGAGGAAGGCGGAATACTCGGTCTCCGGCATACCGATTGAGTCGAGCAGGTGAGAATAGGCCGCAACGTGGATCGTCTCCATGTTGGAGAAGGCGGTCAGCATCATCGTGACTTCGGTCGGCTTGAAGAGCCGCATGTAGTTGCGATGGTAACAGTCGTTCACTTCCACGTCTGCCTGCGTGAAGAACCGGAAGATGTGGGTCAGGAGGCTTTTCTCCTCGACCGACAGTCGGTGGTCCCAGTCGCGGATATCATCCGCCATAGGTACCTCGTCAGGAAGCCAATGGCTCTGCTGTTGCTTCTTCCAGAAGTCATACGCCCACGGAAAGCGGAACGGCTTGTAGGCCGCTTGAGTGGTGATCAGAGGGGATTGTGCGATATTGTTCGTCATTACTGAGTGACTTCCTTATTCTGAGTTATTTTTTGTACCGCCGAAATGGACAGCTTCATTGCGGCGGCGATTTGCTTCTTCGAATGTCCTGTCGAAAAACGGAACAAGACTTCACGCCTTATCTCGTCAGTAATCATCGCCCGAGCGGTTAACGGTCCACCAATATGAGACCAAAACTTACCGCGACAGATTCCATCCATCTGTTGCCTGCTGACACCATATTCGTCGGCCAAATCCAGAGTTTTTTCACCCGACGCTCGCCTGTGCCGGATAGCCAATATATCACCGTCCACAAGCGAGGTTGACCACACACGCTCGCCTGAACTCGCGCGATTCTTATCGGCCATATCTTTGAGGTTATCGGCGTGAGTTCCAAGTTGAAGGTGGTTCGGGTTCACACAACGCCTATTATCGCATTTGTGCATTACCTCCATACCTTTAGGTATCTCGCCGTGAACGATTGTGTAGGCCGCTCGATGAGCACCCATAACGGAGCCATTGCGACCTATGCGCCCGTAGTCAGTGGAACGGCAAACGTAAGCTTGCCAATTCCAACACTCCTCCGGCTCGATCACCCTGACTTTTTCCCAAAAGCGCTCTTCAAATGTCTTTGTCATATCTAACCTTTCCATTTGAAGTATTGTAGCATTACCATAGGGTTATGTCGGCGAGAAAATTGACACTAACTGCAAAAAGTACATTCTTCGTACATGGTTGCTTGTTCGGGGAGAGGCATCTCGCCAGCGACGTGAGACGTGGTGATCTTCTGAGCGCGGGCAATCGACTTCGACCGGCAGTAGTAGAGCGACTTCACGTTTCTCTCCCACGCCATCATGTGCAAACGAGACAGGTCTTGAACGTCAATATCAGGCGGCAGGAACAAGTTGTTCGAGACAGCCTGATGGACGTAACCAGCACGGTCGCCCATCATAACGACGAGGGCGTACTGGTTGATTTCGAAAGCCGTCTTGAAGACTTCCTTCTGGTAGTCATCCAGCCAATCGAGATGCTGCACAGAGCCTTCATGCTCATTGATGGAGGACCACTGGTCGCGGACCCAATCGTCGATCTCACGCTCAAGGTGATCGTGAGGGAATGGCTCGAACTTTACGCGGGCGTGGTCGAGGATGATCTGTTGCAGATACCGGTTGCGCACAGGGAAGGAACCCGAGAGCGTCTTTTGAGTGAAAGCGTTCGCGTTAAAAGGCTCGACACCCGGAGAGACGCCACCACAGATGATCGAGATGGAGGCGGTCGGCGCGGTTGCGAGTGCGTAGGACCAGCGAATGAGCGGGATAGACGGCTTAATCTCGTGAGCGGCTGCGGAGTCAGGGCACGGACCCTTCAACGCGGCGGCTTCGAGGTTTGCCGCGTCCACGCGCTTGCGAATGTTGCGGAAAATCTTTTCGTTCCACACCTTACCCATCAGGCCGTCCATCGGCACGCCCTGACTTTGAAGGAAGGATTGGAGACCCATCGTACCGAGGCCGATGGACCGCTCCATCTCTGCCGCATAGCGAGCGCGCTCAAAACCACGGACGCCCTTCGTCCGGTCGATGAAGTCCTGCAACACATTGTCCAGAAAATTCAGGACGTCAGGGTAGAACGCATCGTTGTCGTGCCAATCGAGATAGGTATCAAGGTTCAGGGACGACAGACAGCAGACCGCAGTGCGTTGGTTGCCCATATAGTCGGTGCCGGTCGGAAGGGTAATTTCCGAACACAGGTTCGACTGGCGCACCTTCATACCGAGGAGCTGGTGGTGGAAGGGCTGCGCTCGGTTGACGGTGTCGGTCCACAGGATATACGGCTCACCAGTTTGCATCCGCAGCGTGAGGATTTTCTGCCAGAGACCGCGAGCGCTGACGGTTTTAACGACCGCGCCGTCTTTGCGACCGATCAAGTCCCACTCGACACCAGCCTTCACGGCTCTCATGAAGGCATCCGACAGGTTGACGCCGTGATGCAGGTTCAGCGACTTCCGGTTCATGTCACCGGAGGGCTTCCGCATTTCGAGGAACTCTTCGATATCGGGGTGGTCGATATCAAGATACACAGCCGCAGAACCGCGACGCAGCGAACCTTGCGAGATTGCCAGAGTGTTTGAGTCCATGACCTTGAGGAACGGGATCACACCGGACGAATGACCGACGGCTCCAACGCGCTCCTGAGAGCCACGAACATCGCCCCAATAGGTTCCGATGCCACCACCCTTGGAAGCGAGCCACAGGTTCTCCTCGTACACGTCCGCGATGCCTTCGAGGCTGTCCGGCACGTAGTTGAGGAAGCATGAGATTGGATTGCCGCGCGACGTGCCGCCGTTCGACAGGACTGGTGTCGATGGCATGAACCACAGGCGGGACATGTAATCGTACAGGCGTTGAGCGTGGTCATTGTCGTCCGCGAACCACGAGGCAACGCGAGCGAACATGATTTGTGGGGTCTCGCCGTCCAGCAAGTAACGGTCTTTCAGGGTCGCGAGACCAAAATCAGAGAGCAGACTATCGCGACTGTGATCGAGTCGCAGGAGGAAGCGCGCACCGTTGCGGGCGCTACAAAATATATCGGTCATCAAAAATCTACCTATGGGATGGAATTTCCAGTCGAGTATTATAACTCAATACTGAGTGATTTATCAGTCTTGACACACATCATTTTGTGCCGTCAACACGGATATCGCATGGGAAAGATTTCTGAACTCGTCAGTTTTAATCCCCGCATTGATTGCGGCGATTGCATCGGCCATGTGCTCGTTCTTCTTCTGCAACTTCTTGGCGTACCAGTACCAGCTCAGGTCGGGATACAGACCGTGTGCCCACTCGATCATTTCCGCTTTGCCTGCGGTCTTGGAGCCGACAGACTTGAGCTTCACTTCCGTCGGCGTGACCTGAACGAGACGACCGGCGAAGGACGTGCCGACATTGCCAATTGAACCGAGGACACCAAGACAGATGCCATTAGAGAACGATCCGCGAGCAGACTGACTTCCGGTAGGGATTTCAGCGAAGACGATGTGGCAGTCTGCGATGAACTCATGGATACCCGAGACGATCTCGGCTGCGCGGCGCATATCGTCGGAGTTTTTCCTGACGGTCTTACCCGACAGAGACTCAGTCTCTATGAGGCTGATATGATCGATGTCAAGAACTCCGGTTTTCGTATCGAAAAATCCCCGTGCCAAGCCAGTGTTGTTAAGAGAGGGGTCGATACCTGCGACCTTGATGATGGTTCCGCTTTGCACGGCATATCCTTTCAATTGTAGATGCCAAGGTCTTCGACGTCGGCGTAATGTAAGTCCATCGAGTCGGACTTCGTCTCTTCGAGGCGGCGTGACGAGCTATCGACTGAGTCGATAACCCGCTGGAACTTGTCTCTGACAAGTCGCCGGGAGCCTATCTCGGTCTGGATCGATGCGTTGACCGAATAGACTTCATCCGAAATACCGGGGTTTCCACAGCGGTTGATAACTCGTTTCAGATTGGTCGCCCACTGAGGGGCAAGGTCCGAAAGCTCCTCTGACGTCAGGTCGAAACGGGTATATCCTTCCTCGGTGCGCAGTTCACACTGAAATACGAGGCCATCCTTGTCGAAGGACACCGATATCGGAGACAGCGGTACACCGGGTACGATATTGGCCGACTCCTCATCTCCGTCCTGATCCACACCAAGCTTATCAAGGAACATTTCCGCCTCAACAGAGGCAAGCGTAGGAAATTCCTTGGCAATGTCAGCGGCTATTTCAAGGTACTTTTCGATATTCGACACGCGGTATTCCTTTATGCGGCTACAAGAGCGCCGGTTACGGTCGCCATACCATCTTCCATTGTCACCTGAACGACGTCGCGGACCCAGTCGCGGAGCGATTGGTGAGAGACGATCAGAACGGTGCCCTTCTCGCGAGCTTTCGCCTCCAAAATCGTCATCAGTCGCTCCATCCCCGCAGGATCAAGAGCCACGTCGATTTCGTCACCGAACCAGATGTTGATCGGTTTCGAAGCGCGAGACGCAACGAGGTCTTGGAGGGCGAGAGCGCACGACAGGCGAACCTTCCGCTTCTCTCCACCGGACAGGGCCGCAAAACTCTTTCCGCCCGTATCCTTCGTCACTTCAAGGGAGAAGTTCTCACGAGCCTCTCCTTTCGCGTTCAAGGTGATCGTAGACCAGACCGCTTCAAGCCGACCGTCCGAGAGCGTACTGAGATAGTGCGCCGTCCGGTCATTCAGGTACGGAGTGACTGTATCGAGAATGTGAGCGCGAACACCGCGAGACCCGTAGACCTCGACGACTGAGAGGGCGACCGAGAAGGTGGTGCGAGTACCGTCGAGACGCACTTGCAGCGCACCTCTGTGCTCCCGCAATTGCTCAAGCTTCTCCTTCGCCCGCTCGATGTTCACGGTGTAGGGATTGTCTTCGGTTTCCACACCCTTCACTGCGTCGTTCTGGACGCGCGCTGAGCGCTTCAATTCTTCGATGCGCGTCTGGTACCTAGAATGTTGAGAAAGCGCGTCACGAAGCTCTGAGAGCGATTTCTCGCACCGTCTACGGTCAGCGGTCAGACCGGTCAGGTCCGTCATGCCCTCAACGTACTCGTTCAGGTCGTTTTCGGCGGCAGTGAGAACTTCTTTCGCGTCGTGGAGTTTCAGCTCGGCAACTTCAAGGTCATTCTTGGCATCGGTGAGATTGAGTTTGATCGCCTCGCTGACGTCGTGAAGGTCGGCTTCCACGATTTCCTTGCCGCACTCTCCGCAGTCGGAACCCACGCGCTTGTTGACGCCCGCAATTTCCCCCTCGAAACGAGTGATCTTCTTCTTCGCGTCAGAGACGTCGCGCTTGCGCCGTTCCACGAAGCCGACGAACTTCTGAACCTCGGCGGTCAAACGCTTTTCTTCGACGCGTTCCGACGAAAGGCCGGAGACCTTCTCGTCGATAGCCTCGATCTCTTCCTTGCGAGCGCTGACCTTGGCCTCCAAGCTGGGCTGATCAATCTTGTCACGTTTCGCCGCGACAGCTTTTGCCTCAGTGACGATGTCGCCAAGCTTACTCTTCTCGCGGGCGATCCGGTCAGATCGCCTGTCTTCCCAGTCTTTGCTCTGACGTTCGACCTCGGTCGCCTGATTCTTCTGCGAGACGACCTGTTCTTGGGCGCGGATCAGCGCTTGCTCTGCAAGTTCGAGTTCGGCCTTCGCGTCACGTGAGCGCTCGCGCGCAATCTGGTACGCGGTTTCGATCAGCTCTACACCGGCAGACTCTTCGATCAGACCCTTGAGCTGACGGTCGGTCATCTTCGGAATATCGGGCATCGCTTCCTGAGCCGCGTACACCGCAGCCGCAAAGACTTCCTCCGAGCAACCGACGATCCCGTTGATCACTTCCTGTGTCAGCTTGTCGGTGCCCTTGGTCAGATCGACAGGGCCATCTTCCTCGTACTTGAAGACTTCGACGCCGGAGCGCTTTCCGTTGATGGTCATCTTGCGCCAGCGACGGATCGAATACACGTCGTCGCCGTCGATAATCTCAACCTTCACGAAGCACTCTTTGCCGACCTTGTCATTGATGACGGCGTCGCCAGCGAGACCACGTGAGGTCTTGTTGTAGATGCACCAGTACGGGGCTTCGAGGATCGACGATTTACCGGACCCGTTCGAGTCCTGAGACGTGTCGTCGCGGTTGTCACCTTGGATCAGGACGAGACCTTTGTCGGCGAGACGCAGGTCGGCCTCACCGATGCCCAAGAAATTCTGAATGAACAGTTCGTTAATTTGCATCCGTCTTCTCCCCGTAAATCACCGCGAACGAGCCTCTATCAGCACGTCTTGAGCTGCCTTCTGGACAGCGAGAACGTCATCGGGTTTCAGATGTTCCGACACGTACTCGGCGACGGTCTGTTCGAGCGTCATCGACGCGGTACGAGAGACGCCGACACGCGTCACTTCGCGTTTCTTCGTGGCAATGACGCGGACACCGAGCGCACCAGCGCCTTCGAGTTCCTCCCGAATTTCGGTAATCTCGTGATCCGTCACTTCATCCAGCTTGATCCTGACATAATTACCGCCAACAAGGTCGGCGACAGGAGTGTCATGCCGGTCGAGAGCCGCGAGCGTCTCGTCGTCCATGTCGAGGAACTTCGGAGCCTCTGACTCGTGAAACTCGAAAGTGTCTTCATCGACAATCAGGAAGCCCGCACGGGTGTCCACGTCACACCAAGTCTGGTGCGTTGTCGCGCCGATGCTGATGACCTTGCCGCCACAGAAGACCTTGTGATTATGATAGTGGCCCGAGAAGACGCGCTTGAAGCCCATCTCCGAGAGTTCGTCCGCTTCAAGTCCGTGGTCCGGTATGCCCTTGATGACGCCATTGACCGGAGCATGAATGATTGCGTCCTTATCTGGATCAGCCAGACGCTTCATTTCAGCTCGCAGAACGTCGAGGTCGGCGAACCACGGAAACATCACCACATCATCGTACTCGCGCACGTTGACAATGGCGGTGAAGCCGTTGAGCTCGTCAAGAACCTGCATTGCATTACCGAGCGCTTCGGCATCACGACCCTCAAGGTCATGGTTGCCCGCGATACACTCATGCACAAGCTCTTCGAGCCACTTCTGGACAGCACGCACGGTCGGGTTAAGGACCGAGGGTTTCACGCTTCCACGAACATGGAAGAGGTCACCGGCCATCCGGTGTTTGGTGCAGCCAAGTTTGACTGCAAGTTTCACGGCGCGTTCCATCTCATTAAGAATGATCCGCAGTCGCGAGTTGACCCCGTCCGCATCGACAGACCGGAAGGCCGACCAGTCGTGGACGTGTTGATCAGAGGTCAGGAGATACTTAGACATTTTCAAGCTCCGGGTAGAATTCACGCACCATCCGTTTCAGATGGGCGATATGGTTTTTCAGTCCACGATCAGTGTTCGACGGCGTATTAGGAAGAACCATGAAGCGCTCCCCGTCAGGAACGGAAAACCATAAACGAGTGTGACCCCGCTTTTGCTGCTCGACCCGACATTTGATGCCGAGTTTCTTCAATAGACCCTTCGACATTGTCTCGTAGCAGCTCTTGCGCTTCATCGCACCCTCGGATTGTCAGTTATCGTTGACTGTTTATCGCATCATAAGCGGTCACAATCAAGCAGATAATCAGACCCGTCGGAGGTATATCACACATGCGTTCCGGTCCATTTGGAGCATGTGAGGTCCGTAGATTTGTTTGACGATAGCGGTGAGCCGCTCAGTCGCTTTGTCCTCGCTGACGCCTTCACCGATGATCATATGGTTGAGGGCCGCATGATGCTCCAGCATTTCCTCGACGGTGCCGTGAACAACGCTCTGGACTTCTGCCCAACCGAACGTCTTCTTCTGCTTGGTATCGAAGAGAGAGACGCGTTTGTGACCGACAGCCTCAAGTCGCTTGGGCCACGCATGTCCGAGGCGGAACGTCGAGAACTCTCGAACAAAGCCCTTATGCGGAGGAATGAACGTGATCGGGGTCACGTATCCAGCGCAGGTGATCCTCTCCTTGGATCGAAGTGAACAGACAGGGGCGGCTGCGCAGTATTCGCACAGAGCTTCGCCTCTACTGATAGCGGACGGCATCAGAGAGATACCGTCCGCAACTGGTTTCAATGACCGCGTTTGTGTTTTCATCCACTATAGATGACACATCTACACTTGGCGATCAAGCGGGATCGTTCACCCGCTGCTTAAAGACCGTCATGAGATTGGTCTTCGGTTTAATCTCGACAGAGAGGACGCCGTCGAGATACAAAGTGTGGAGCCCGCGACTATCCATAGCGTATAATCGGGCCGTCTGACCATTAGCGATCAGGAACTTCGACCACCCTACACCAGTCAGGAAATCGACCTCCATAACGACGACGCTATGGGGATCATTCTTCATTCTGATCGCGACCATTGCCGGTGTGCGATCAACTTCCTCGACCGGGTTTTCGAAATCGACAGCGTCACTCATCGACAAGAGCATCCTTCAAACCGCGACCGGCGAGGAGAGCGAAGAGTTCGTCTTCCAGACCCTCGGCTGCGATCTTCTTGGACAGGACTGACTTGTAGTATTTCTTGCCGTCAGTCCAGACCACGTAAGCGCCAGCGGTTTCGAGTGCGCCGCATTTCTTCGCAGCGTCGATAGTGCCACCAATCTTGTCGAAGCGAAGGGACGCATCGAGACCAAAAATCAGATCGTACTGGCACGTCTCGAACGGCTTGAAGACCTTGTTCTTGATGGCGTTGATCGTGATCACCTGCTTGACCTCGCCCGTACTGTCGTCCTTCTCTTTCTTCTTCGTCAGCTTCAAGCGGACGGAGGAGTAGAACTTCGGAGCGTCACCACCGGGGGAGTACGCGGGGTCTCCGTGCGTCACGCCGGGTTTGGTACGCAACTGGTTCAAGACCAGACACAGGACGTTGTACTTCTCGCAGCGCTGGGCGAGAGCAGGGAAGTGAGACGACGTTGCCCGCGAAAGAGCGGTCGTGTCGTTCATTGTCTGGTCGCCAGCCTCTTTGTCCCACTTGGACTGCGGCACCATCGACGCGAGAGAGTCAAAGACCAGCACGATTGGCGCATCATCAGGGATCGCCTTCGTATCTCTGATCTTCACAATCAGCTTTTGGACCCACGTAACGGAGTCTTCGAACGTCTCGGGCTTCTGGTAGATGAAACGGGGGAACGTAATGTCGAGACCGTACTTCTCAGCCAGACCGGAGTCATACGAGCGTTCGTGATCCATGAAGATCGCGATGCCGCCAGCGCGTTGAGCCGAGATCATCAGCTCAGTTGCCAGCGCGGTCTTACCGGCACTAGGCTCAGCAAAGATTTCCACGATGCGACCGACCGGAAAACCAGCCTGCTCGCCGACATAGCGACCGCTCATGACGTGGTCGAGAGGAGGGTAGTTGGACGACAGCCACAGCGAAACTTCGCTCTTGTCTGCGTTGGCGATACCATCTTTGGTCAGCGCCTTTTGGAGAGATTCCAGACTCATTTTAATCCTCAGTGTTGAGTGACAATTGATGATCCTCGAACGGCTGAATGAACCGGTCGAAATCATCGAGTATCGAGTGAAAGCCAAATTCAAGGCAGAAGCGCCGGAAGCCCTCCTTGTCGAACTGACCAGAGGTAGGTCGCATCCGTTCGATGGGGACAGGCGGTTCTTTTCGCAGGTCCATCAGCATCATGTTGTACCGGAACTTCTCGACGCGGGTGTCAGCGAACTCGCGGATCGCTTTCGGACACGTCTTTGCGCCGGTCTCAGCACACCAGACGGCTTCGAAGTCGGCGTCCACAAGGAAGGCATCGACCGTAGGCCAGATTGAGAGGAGGGTACCCGCCGCTTTGTCGCCCACACCACCGACGCCCTTGATGTTGTCGGATGCGTCGCCCGTCAGAGCCTTGTGCTGGACGAACCGTTCGACGTCGTCGTATCCGGCTACCTCTTCGAAGTTCCGCCCGCTGACAATCTGCGAGGAGGAGTGGTCGTACCAAGTCACGCCCTTACCGACGAGTTGGAGCCAATCCTTGTCTCGGGTCACGAGACGGACGAGATGACCCTGAGCCGCAAAGCGTCGAGCGAGGATGCCAGCGAGGTCATCCGCCTCCATGTTACCGGCGATCAATTGTCCGATACCGAGCAGGGTGAACGCGCGTTTGATGTGATCAGATTGAGACTTGTACTCTTCCCGATCCGCACGTTGTTTCGCCGTCTTGGTGCGCTGTGCCTTGTACTCAGCGTCAATACCCTTGCGCCACGACTTACCATCCCAAAGGATGACCGTCCGAGCGTCAGGCCGCTTCGACATGATATCTCTCAGCGTCTTGATAGAGCCGAAGATAGCTTGC